>Ga0123335_1000524_pt1 | contig 65214 bp, 69 predicted proteins | sample BiotimSIPDNA_2_FD_89707 | JGI IMG/M metagenome (GOLD analysis project Ga0123335, IMG submission 89707) | Anaerobic biogas reactor microbial communites from Washington, USA - Biogas_R2 time_0 SIP DNA | ecosystem: Engineered > Bioreactor > Anaerobic > Unclassified | place: Washington, USA... | reverse complement strand
ACCATATGTTGCCGACCAGCTTTGGGCAAAAGCAACAGCCAAATCGGTACCTCCGGCAAGAAGCGTGTTGAAGTTTGACCAGTCTGTGGCAACGGTAACCGTATATCCTTCGCTGGTCAAGGTGGAAACGACTTCGTCGTTAGCAAGCGCATAATCGACGTAAACCAAAGCATTACCGCCAGGAGCAGTCAACGCGGGATGTGATACAGATGATAATGTGCTATAGAAATTTGAGCCACTACCAACTTTGTTGGACTGGGCAAATGTTAAACTTGCAAAACCAACGCAAGCAATGATAAGGGTAAAAATTTTCTTCATATCAATAAAGTTTTAAATTGAGACAGAATTATGGTTTAATTAATTAAAACAAAAGTATTTTTTTTTTGATATAACCAATTCGAATGTATTCATATTTTTTAATGATTGATGGGTTGTTAGACATCCCTTTTTTTTGTTTGATTAGCAAAATTAAAAATAGAGCCAATATCCTTTGAATTTTCCTTGCGAATTGACCTCCAGTGTAGGGAAGGGGAGCTTTACAAAATTGAGTCCCGAAAATATCGCTTTTAAGAATCTTGAATGGGTAGGGATCTTTTCCCAATCAATATCGAGTGAAAGCAGGTATTCCCTGGTGCGGTCGTAGTGTGGAAGTTTGTGTCCTTGGTAAAACGTTCTGTTTTCGAATTCGCCCAACATGCCACTTGCACTATATCCTACAGCAATATTTATCCAAGGAGGCAAAATGTCGTGCATAAAAAGACGGTTGGCATTGGCCGAAAGCCAAAAACTGTGTCCGTTGTAGTCGTAGAAAAATCCATCAAGGGCATTATTGCCCAGGTAACCGTAGGCATTCCTAGCCATTTCGGAGCGCGAAAAGCTGATTTTGTACCGTACAATCTGTTCGTCGAAAAGCAATTCCTGACCAATGAGGAGGGCACTTCCGGCAGTGTTTGCAATGATATCGCTCCACGAAAAGCCCCAGCCTTCGTATAAACCATCGAATATTTCAATAGGCGCTTGCATTACTAAGCCCATAGTTCCCCCGTAAATGAGTGCTTTATTTTTGCTCACCCCGGCTTTCCTTAGCCATTGGTATGCCACATAACTTTCGCCATAAGCGGCAAATGCGTGCCCTAATTTGTCGATCTGCAGGTAGCCTTTGTGGTCGTCGTAGAACTCGAACGGGACGCGTTGGTGGTCTTTGTACCATACAAACTGGAGATAAGCCATTCCGGTTGCATATACTGTGCTTTCGGTAACAATTGCTGCGGTAAGCATTTTTCTGTTCACAGGAGGCGGTTTCACCGAGTTGGGTAATGGTTGGCAGGTCGCTGTTATACAAATAATTGTCAAAACAATGGTTAGATAATGCCGAATGCTCATGGTCGTGATCTTTATACTAAGTAACCGAAAATTCAAGAATAATTCAATTGCAGGTATAATTAAAAATGTGTTCTTCTGCTTTTTTTAGGTTGAATTGAATAAAGCTTTAGTATTTTATACTTCTTTAACAAATTAAGTTTACGTTATCAGAAAAAAAGTTGATTAGCCAGAATGTGTTGTGATTTAGAGAATAAGAAAGGGTTTAAGCACAAAACGATCTGACATTCAGGGGCGAGTATAAAAACAAACTATGTGCTAACTATCGTTTATAAAAGAAGTTAGCTTGAGAATGCCTAATGAATCAGTTTAGTTACACAATACTTGGTTGTTATCAAATTATTATTATTTTTGAAGTTCTCAATTGAAAAATCAACGTTTACAGAACAAATACACTAAAAGTTATGAAAAATTATAAATCAGAACAACTAAGGAACATAGCCCTGATTGGTAATGCTGGCGCTGGGAAAACCACCCTCGCTGAAGCAATGCTTTTCGAGGGTGGTGTCCTAAACCGCAGAGGTGAAGTAACTAGTAAAAACACGGCCTCCGACTATACAACCATTGAACAAGACTACGGCAACTCTCTCTTCTCGACCCTCCTTTATACAGAATACGAAGACAAAAAAATTAATATCATCGATACCCCGGGAATGCGCGCATTTGCCGGAGCGGTAACTTCGTCGCTTAGTGTTGTCGATGCTGCAGTTTGTGTACTCAACTCTGCAGATGGTATTGGAGCAGGAACCGAAGGAGCTATGCGTATAGCTCAGGCGATGAAGATTCCTGTGATCTTCCTTGCAAACGGGATGGATCATGAAAACGTTAATTTCGACCAACTGATTGAAAATGCCATAGCTAAGTATGGTCACAGTGTTACTGTGGTTCAGTATCCAGTTAATGCGGGTCCTGGTTTTAATGCTATCATCGATGTGCTGAAGATGAAAATGTACCAATATGGTCCCGATGGTGGTGCTCCTCAGGTACTTGATATCCCAGCTTCAGAAAAAGATAAAGCCGATGAATTGCACAATGCTTTGATTGAAAAGGCAGCCGAGAATGACGAAAAACTGATGGAACTTTTCTTTGAGCAAGGATCGCTATCTGAAGAAGAAATGCGGGTAGGAATGCGCTTAGGTATAAAAGACTGTACGTTGTACCCTGTTTTTTGTGCATCGGCAAAGAAAAACATGGGTGTAAAACGTTTTATGGAATTCATTGTTAATATTGTACCCTCTCCCATAATGGCAACGCCACGAACTGAAATGTCGGGTAAAGCCGTGAAGTGTGATGCTGCAGGCTCAGCTTCGTTATTTGTTTTCAAAACAAGCATTGAACAGCATATTGGAGAGGTTACTTACTTTAAAGTAATGTCAGGTACAATTACCGAAGGCATTGACCTTGTCAATACAACCAAACAAGGGAAGGAGCGAATGGCACAATTGTTCGCTGTAGCCGGAAAAACCAGAAATAAAGTAACTGAATTGGTTGCTGGCGATCTTGGAGCCACGGTTAAACTGAAAGAAACCAAGGTTAATCATACACTTAGTGTCAAAGAAGCTGACTATAAGTTTGCTCCGATCGAATTCCCAAAATCGTTGATTACTACTGCCATTAAAGCTGTTAACGAGGCCGACGACGAAAAACTTGCCGAAGTTTTGCACCGTTTGCGCGACGAAGATCCATCATTCAAAGTGTACCACTCAAAAGAATTGAAGCAGTTGATTGTTGAAGCCCAGAGCGAATATCATCTCAACGTGATCAAATGGTATCTCGACAATGAATACAAGATTGAATTTAACTTTGTAACACCGAAAATTCAATACCGCGAAACAATTACTAAAGCCGCGCAAGCCGATTATCGCCATAAAAAGCAATCGGGTGGTGCTGGGCAGTTTGGTGAAGTTCACATGATAATTGAACCCTTCGAAGAAGGAATGCCCGATCCAAAATCATATAAAATTGATGGGAAAGAATGGTTGGTTACCCTTCGCGGAAAAGAAGAAATTACAATGCCATGGGGCGGTAAATTAGTGTATTGTAACTGTATCGTTGGTGGTTCTATCGATGCCCGTTTCATGCCTGCAATTCTGAAAGGAATAATGGAAAAAATGGAAGAAGGCCCGCTCACAGGTTCGTATGCCCGAGATATTCGCGTATGTATTTACGATGGAAAGATGCACCCAGTTGATTCAAATGAAATTTCGTTTAAACTTGCAGGACGAAATGCCTTCAGCATGGCGTTCAAGAAAGCAGGTCCAAAAATTCTTGAACCAATTTATAATCTTGAGGTATTTACCCCAAGCGACCGTATGGGTGATGTAATGAGCGATTTGCAGGGACGCAGAGCCATTATCATGGGTATGGGAAGCGAAAAAGGTTACGAAAAGATTTCAGCTAAAGTACCATTAAAGGAAATGAACAAATACACCACCTCGCTGAGTTCATTAACCGGCGGACGCGGTTGGTTCAGTCTCGATTACGATGCTTACGAAAAGGTTCCGGCCGATGTTCAGGACGAGTTGCTGAAAGCTTACGAGGCAGAACAAAAAGAAGAATAACCGATCAAATTTTTTATACAACTAAATCAACTAAAGAAGCCCGGGGAATTATCTTCGGGTTTTTTGTTACAGGTGTGTTTTGACTTTTTTTATGAGGGAGAATTAGCCCACTTTTCGGGCAATTGATCCCAGTCATTTGTTAATTCACTGTTTCTGGTGTCACGAAAAATAGAATATATCATAGAATTATATTTTCGATTTTTGTGTTAGTTTATAGGGGGATGCCCTTGTTTCAGAACAATACCGATGTTAGGTTGATGTGGAGATATTCCATGGTTCAACAATCGTATATATTTTCTTGATGGTTGGGGGTTTAACCTTGCCCTTATATTGATCTAATTGGCAAACGTCTGAGAAGAAGTGATTTATTAAATGTTATTGGAGGTTGTTGTACACACGAAGATTATTGACACCCTTAAAAAAACAATCCCATAAATCGGATAATTTCTCATCCAATTTATGGGACTGTTTATAAAGATTATTTTTAAATGGCTTGTTTTACCATCTTTTTTCTAAAAGTAAAATATGTTCCTATTCCAACAGCTACAAACAATAATGCAATTGCCCAATATGGAACGGGCACTGGTGCAGGTGTTCCTTCTACATAAATTGCTATTGTATAGGTGGCATTAGCATCCCAAGTACCAACACCTCCGTTATTTGACCAGATTAGTCCTTCTCCGGAAATGGGTTGAACACTTGACCTTCCGATACCTGCATATCCTGTGGCACCGGCATTATTGTAACCATCCAATAATACATAGTATTTTTGTCCTACAGTAACAGGGATGTTTAAGCCTGTTTCATAGTACCAAGTTGGTGTTGTTGTCGGATTTTTCTATGTTCCCGCATACAATGGGGCTGCATAGTTTGGAACACCCCCGTTATCAGCAGCAATGGCTAATGAAATTTGTCCTTCTGCACTTAACTCTTGAATGACTACCCCAAAACTTGTGATGGCAGTAACATTTGCAATAAAAGATTGAGCATAATAATCAGATCCATCTTCACCAATTGATGTGAGTACCGTATTATTCCAACCATTATTGGTATTTACAATAGTGCCTGAAGGCAGGCTAAGCGGCCCCCCGGGAGTAGAAGCACTAACGTTTCCCTGAGGAATTATTTGCCCTGTCTTAGTATCTCTTGTTACCGCATTAGTTAATAAACTGAATGAAGAAAATAATAAAAGTAAACTAAGTACTTTTAATGAATAGGATCTTTTCATGATGTTAAGTATTAGATGAAAACTAAAGCAAAAGATTAAAAATTTAGAATAAATTTTTAATCTTTTTGATTTTGTAAAATTGTTTTTAAACATTTATAATTAGTACTATATGAAATGAATAGTGAACATAAAACTTCATTTTATTCTACCCTGAACCAATCAAAATCGGCATAGCCAGAATCATTGGTGAGGGTGTTTTTCAATGCAAAATGCCCATCTTTGCCCCGTTCCACCTTCCTGCGCGGGCTTTAAAACTCTTTCAAAAAGGACTGAAAACATTTCCGTCATCAATATATGAAAGAGGCAAATTTCTTCGTTCAACCCCAAAATCTTAAGGTAAATTTTCAACTCTTTTGATTTATTGAGAACGAGACAAGTTTTAGCTTTCTCTATTATCGTTGAAAACAATATAAAAGAAATTTATGTGAATAGTCTAGCATACACAAATAGGAAAAGACCACCGACGGAGATTACAATTAATTAACCTCGGACAAAAAAAAGACAGCGTAGACATTCAATATGTAGTGGCAATAAGATGAATTTGCTTACTCCTTGCCACCCTTCAGGTAATTACAGATTTTTTTTTTGATGGAAAAAGCGAAAAAAAAGAAATCATCTATTTGATTGTTGCTGGAAATTAGTACTTTTGCCCTCCGTTTCGTGGAGGATTATGCGCATTTTGCAACATAAGTGACTGATAATCCTGCAAGAAGCACCATTAAAAATTTATAATTAATAATTTAAACGTATAATGCCTACAATTCAACAGTTAGTTAGAAAAGGGAGACAAAGTAATATCGAAAAGAGTAAGTCTCCTGCACTTGATTCCTGTCCGCAGCGTAGGGGGGTATGTGTACGTGTTTATACTACCACTCCTAAGAAACCAAACTCAGCTATGCGCAAAGTAGCGAGGGTAAGGTTAACTAATCTGAAAGAGGTGAATGCGTATATACCGGGTGAAGGTCATAACTTACAGGAACACTCAATCGTACTTGTACGTGGAGGCCGTGTAAAAGACTTGCCAGGTGTGCGTTACCACATCGTTCGCGGAGCATTGGATACAGCTGGTGTTGAAGGACGCACCCAGCGCCGCTCTAAATACGGAGCAAAACGTCCTAAAGTAAAAAAATAAATGTTGAAATGGTTATTTAGAGTTGTGGTTTGGTTGAGTAAGGGACTCTATTCTATTTTTAGGATGAACTGAAGACTGACACTCAGGCAACCGATTTGAATAACACAAACTTTAAAAAAATGAGGAAGTCAAAACCAAAGAAGCGGATCATTTTGCCCGATCCCAAGTTTAACGATGTATTAGTTACTCGTTTCGTGAACGACCTTATGGTCGATGGCAAGAAAACAGTTGCCTACTCAGTATTCTACGATGCAATGGATTTGGTGAGCGAGAAACTCAAGAACGAAGAACTCTCACCCCTCGAAATCTGGAAGAAAGCATTAGAAAACATCACTCCTCAAGTCGAGGTTAAAAGCCGCCGCGTAGGTGGAGCAAACTTTCAGGTTCCTATGGAAATCCGTCCCGAAAGGAAAATTTCAATTTCTATTAAAAATATGATCCTTTTTGCACGCAAACGTGCAGGTCGATCGATGAGTGAAAAACTTGCTGCCGAAATTCAGGCTGCATTCAACGAAGAAGGTGGAGCATACAAACGGAAGGAAGAAATTCACCGTATGGCAGATGCTAACCGTGCTTTCGCTCATTTCCGTTTTTAGTATTATTTAGTTGGTTTAGTTGGTTTTTTATAGTTGATTTTTTAAATAAGATTGGTTTTTATAATGGCTAAAAGAGATTTACAATATACGCGTAACATCGGTATCATGGCGCATATCGACGCCGGTAAGACTACAACTTCAGAACGAATTCTGTATTATACCGGTCTAACCCACCGTATTGGCGAGGTTCACGATGGCGCTGCAACCATGGACTGGATGGAGCAAGAGCAGGAGCGTGGTATTACCATTACTTCTGCGGCTACAACCACTCAATGGAAATACAATGATGTTGAGTATAAAATTAACCTGATAGATACCCCGGGACACGTTGACTTCACTGTAGAAGTTGAACGTTCTCTTCGCGTATTAGATGGCGCCGTTGCACTTTTTTGTGCAGTAGGTGGGGTTGAAGCTCAGTCTGAAACTGTATGGCGTCAGGCTGAAAAATATGGTGTGCCACGTATCGCGTTCGTTAATAAAATGGACCGTTCTGGTGCCGACTTTTATAACGTTTTAAAAGAGATAAAAGAAAAACTTGGTTCTAACCCAATGCCTCTTCAGCTTCCAATTGGTAGTGAAGAAACATTTAAGGGAGTTGTTGACTTAGTTCAAATGAATGCCATTGTTTGGCATGAAACAGGCGACAACGGAACAACATTCACCATTGAAGAAATTCCTTCAGATATGGTTGAACAGGCAAACGAATGGCGCGAAAAATTAGTTGAAGCTGTTGCCGAACAAGATGAAGTTTTAATGGAACGTTTCTTCGAGGATCCCGATTCTATTACTCCAGAAGACATGATTCCTGTTATTCGCAAGGCAACCATTGCTGGAACTATTATCCCAATGCTTTGCGGTTCTTCATTTAAAAACAAAGGTGTTCAGCGTCTTCTCGATGCAATATGTATGTATTTAGCTAGTCCGCTCGATAAAGGCGAACTTAAAGGACACGATATCGACGACTACGATACAATTGTAACCCGTAAAGCCGATGCTGATGAACCATTTGTAGGCTTGGCATTTAAAATTGCTACTGATCCATACGTTGGACGTTTAACTTTCGTGCGCGTATATTCAGGAAAAATTGAAGGTGGTGGCACATATTACAACCCGCGTAACCGGAAAAAAGAACGCATCTCTCGTATTTACCAGATGCATTCAAATAAGCAACAGCCTCGTGATGTTATCGAAGCTGGCGATATTTGTGCAGTAGTAGGTTTGAAAGATGTACGCACCGGAGATACTCTCTGTGATATTGATAAACCATTGGTTCTTGAATCAATGTCGTTCCCGGAACCAGTAATTGGTATTGCCGTAGAACCAAAAACACAGAAAGACCTCGATAAACTCGGAATGGGACTTGCTAAGCTTTCTGAAGAAGATCCAACATTTGTTGTGAATACCGATCAGGAAACAGGTCAGACAGTGATTCGTGGTATGGGTGAACTTCACCTCGAAATCATTATCGATCGTTTACGTCGCGAATTCAAAGTTGAATGTAACCAAGGTAAACCTCAGGTTGCATACAAAGAAGCTATTAAAGGTGCCGTTGAACTTCGCGAAGTATTTAAGAAGCAAACCGGGGGGCGTGGTAAATTTGCCGATATCATCGTTAAAGTAGAAGCTGCAGAAAACGGTAAAGAAGGACTTGAATTTGTCGATGCAGTAAAAGGTGGAAACATTCCACGCGAATATGTACCTTCTGTTGAAAAAGGGTTTAAAGCTGCAATGTCGAACGGGCCTTTGGCTGGTTTCCCAATTGAAGCTCTGAAAGTTACCCTGCTCGACGGTTCTTTCCACCCAGTTGACTCTGACCAGTTGTCGTTCGAGATTTGTGCAAAACAAGCCTTCAAATCAGCAACTTCAAAGGCTCAACCTACGCTACTCGAACCAATTATGAAACTCGAAATCACTACTCCAGAAGAGTACATGGGAGACATAATCGGTGACTTAAACCGCCGTCGTGGTCAGGTAGAAGGAATGGAGTCGAAAGGTGGAGCTCGCGTTATTAAAGCGAAAGTGCCACTGTCAGAACAATTTGGCTATGTAACAGTACTTCGTACCCTTTCATCGGGTCGTGCCACATCATCAATGGAATTTTCACATTACGAAGAAGTTCCGCGTAGCATTGCCATCGAAGTGTTGAAAGAAGCCAAAGGACGTGTTGAATTATTATAATTTGATACAATTATATTATTATGAGTCAAAAAATCAGAATTAAGCTGAAATCGTACGACCACAATCTGGTTGACAAGTCGGCTGAGAAGATTGTGAAGACTGTAAAAGCTACCGGTGCAGTTGTTAGTGGTCCAATACCACTTCCTACGCACAAGAGAATTTTTACTGTTTTGAGTTCAACTTTTGTGAACAAAAAATCTCGCGATCAGTATCAGTTAAGCTCGTACAAGAGATTGATCGATATTTACAGCTCAACAGCAAAAACCATCGACGCACTGATGAAACTGGAATTACCCAGCGGTGTAGAGGTTGAAATCAAAGTTTGATAACAAAAATCGTGTAGAAATGCAAGGATTAATTGGAAAGAAAATCGGAATGACATCCGTATTCAGTGTTGAGGGGAAAAATATCCCATGCACTGTGATTGAAGTTGGCCCATGCGTGGTAACTCAGGTGAAAACCGAAAGTACCGATGGGTACGACGCTGTACAAATTGCTTTCGACGAGAAAAAAGAAAAGCACACCACAAAATCGGAGCTTGGACATTTCAAGAAAGCAAGCACAACTCCAAAACGAAAAGTAGTTGAGGTGGATCCTTATGAAGTAGAAGTAACACTTGGTCAGGTATTAACTCTCGATCTTTACAAAGATGTAGAATGGGTTGATATTACCGGCACAACCAAAGGAAAAGGCTTCCAGGGTGTAGTAAAACGCCACAATTTCCGTGGGGTTAACGATGCTACACATGGGCAGCACAACCGTCTTCGTGCCCCAGGTTCATTGGGCGCTTCATCGTGGCCATCGCGTGTTATGAAAGGCATGCGCATGGGCGGTCGCGATGGTGGTGAACGAGTTACTGTTGAAAACCTTCAGGTTATGAAAGTAATTCCTGAAAGTAATTTATTAGTGGTGAAAGGTTCTGTACCTGGAGCTAAAGGTTCATACTTAATTGTTTGGAAGTAATGGAATTAAATGTATTAAACATTCAGGGAAAAGAAACCGGAAAGAAAGTCGTATTAAACGACCAGATTTTTGGCATCGAACCGAACGATCACGCAATTTACCTCGACGTAAAACAGTTCTTGGCCAATCAGCGTCAGGGAACTTCTAAGTCAAAAGAACGTGGTGAAGTTTCGGGTAGTACACGCAAACTGAAAAAACAGAAAGGAACAGGAGGCGCTCGTGCTGGTAGCATCAAAGCACCGGTATTTCGCGGTGGGGGCCGGGTTTTTGGTCCACGTCCAAGAAATTACGATTTCAAATTGAACAAGAAAGTAAAACAGCTTGCTCGCAAATCGGCCCTTTCTTATAAAGCAAAAGAAAATGGCATTATCATTCTTGAAGATTTCAATTTCAATGCACCAAAGACCAAAGAATTTGTTGCAATACAGAATAATCTGAAAATTAATGATAAAAAGTCGTTATTCGTTTTATCAGAAGTAAATAAAAATATATATTTGTCCTCCAGAAATTTACAGGGGGTTAGAGTTGTAACTGCTTCAGATTTAACAACTTATGACATTTTGAATGCTTCTTCTGTAGTATTTTTAGAAGGTTCACTCGATAAAATCGAAGGTGTGTTTAACAATTAATTGAAGAAAGATGGACGTTTTAGTAAGACCATTAGTCACAGAAAAGATGACGGCTCAGTCGGAAAAACTGAACCGTTTTGGCTTCATTGTTAACCGCCGTGCAACCCGCGATCAAATTAAATCGGCAGTTGAAAAACTCTACGGGGTAAACGTTGAAGCAGTGAATACAATGATATATGGCCCAAAAACCAAATATCGTTATACCAAATCTGGAGTTCAGAAAGGAAAAACAAACGCCTTTAAAAAAGCCATAGTAACTTTGGCAAAAGGCGAATCAATTGATTTCTATAGCAATATTTAATATAATATGGCAGTACGTAAATTAAAACCTGTAACACCTGGTCAAAGGCACAAAATAATTGGCGCTTTTGACACAATTACAGAGTCAACACCTGAAAAATCGTTGTTGGAGCCCATTAAAAAGAGCGGAGGTAGAAATAGCTCCGGTCGCATGACAATGAGGTATATAGGTGGCGGGCACAAGCGCAAATATCGTATTATCGATTTCAAACGCGATAAAAACGATGTAGAAGCCTTAGTAAAATCTATTCAGTATGATCCAAACCGCAGTGCACGCATTGCCTTGTTGGAATATACCGATGGAGAAAAAAGGTACATTATTGCACCGGTAGGTTTGAAAGTAGGTCAAACCGTTGTATCGGGCGATAGTGTTGCGCCGGAAATAGGCAATGCCCTTCCGCTTGCTAAGATACCACTTGGTACCATTGTCCATAATATTGAGCTCCGTCCCGGTCAGGGAGGTGTAATGGCTCGAAGTGCCGGAACCTATGCACAGCTTCTTTCCCGCGAAGGAAAGTATGCTATTCTGAAGTTACCTTCAGGAGAATCACGCATGGTACTCATAACCTGCAAAGCAACTGTAGGTACTGTTGGAAATGCTGAACACAACCTTGAACGTTCGGGTAAAGCCGGTCGCTCACGTTGGTTGGGTCGTCGTCCACGTAACCGTGGTGTTGTAATGAACCCAGTCGATCACCCAATGGGTGGTGGTGAAGGTCGTGCATCCGGAGGACACCCACGTTCACGTAAGGGTCTGTTGGCTAAGGGATACAAAACCCGTACACCAAAGAAAGAATCCAACAAGTACATATTAGAAAAACGTAAGTAATAATTGTAAAAGGTAAGTAACTATGAGTCGTTCATTGAAAAAAGGGCCTTTTATTGCCTTCAAGCTTGAGAAAAAAATCTTGGCTATGAATGAAAGCGGTAAAAAGAGCGTTGTTAAAACATGGGCCCGTGCATCAATGATTTCTCCTGATATGGTAGGGCACACAATTGCTGTTCATAATGGCAATAAATTCATTCCAGTATATGTAACCGAAAATATGGTAGGACATAAATTGGGTGAATTCGCGCCAACCCGTACATACAGGGGACACGCCGGAAACCGTAAGTAAGGCGTGAATTGTTAAATCATTTAAAAGAAAGACAATGGGTGCAAGAAAAAGAAATATAGCAAACAAACGTAAAGAAGAAAAAAAGGATCAATACTTTGCTGTGCTTCGCAATAATCCTACTTCGCCCCGCAAAATGCGGCTGGTAGCCGATATGGTGAGAGGTATGGATGTGAACAAAGCTCTCGATGTATTGAAATATTCTTCAAAAGAAGCTTCAGGGAAAGTCGAAAAACTTTTGCTTTCAGCTATTGCCAACTGGCAAGCTAAAAACGAAAATGCACGACTTGAAGAAAGCAATCTTATTGTTTCAAGGATTTTTGTTGATTCAGGCCGTATGCTGAAACGAATAATGCCAGCTCCTCAGGGAAGGGCACACCGTATTCGCAAACGCTCGAATCATGTGACAATATATTTGGATAAGAAAAATCCTGTAACCGAATAAATAATAGTAATACATGGGACAGAAAACTAATCCGATTGCAAATCGTTTGGGAATCATCAGAGGATGGGATTCCAACTGGTTTGGTGGGAACGATTACGGCGATAAGCTCGTTGAAGATTATAAAATTCGTAAATATTTGAACGCCCGTTTGGCAAAAGCCAGCGTTTCAAAAATTATAATCGAACGCACATTAAAGCTTATCACTATCACTGTTCACACCTCAAGGCCTGGTATTATTATCGGTAAAGGCGGACAGGAAGTTGATAAACTGAAAGAAGAATTAAAGAAAATTACTTCTAAAGAAGTTCAGATCAACATCTTCGAAATCAAGCGTCCAGAATTGGATGCCCAGATAGTGGCAAGCAACATTGCTCGCCAAGTTGAAGGCAAAATCGCGTACAGAAGAGCAACAAAAATGGCTATCGCATCAACCATGCGTATGGGTGCTGAAGGAATCAAGGTGCTAGTTTCCGGAAGGCTCAATGGTGCTGAAATGGCTCGCTCTGAAATGTACAAAGATGGCCGTACCCCACTGCACACTCTTAGAGCTGACATTGATTATGCTCTTGCCGAGGCTCTTACCAAGACTGGGCTTATAGGAGTGAAAGTATGGATCTGCAAAGGTGAAGTTTATGGTAAACGCGACCTTTCACCAAATGTAGGCATGAAAAGCAACAGTGGTGCTAGACCCGGTGCTGCCCCTAAAGGCGGAAACCGTAAGAACAAAAAAAAGTAATTAACCCTTAAATACTTATTAAGGATGTTACAACCTAAGAAAACAAAATTTAGAAGAGTTCAGAAAGGAAAAATGAAAGGTGAAGCCCAGCGCGGGAATCAACTTGCATTTGGATCGTTCGGAATTAAAGCACTCGAATCGGCTTGGATCACAGGCCGTCAAATCGAAGCAGCTCGTGTCGCAGTTACCAGGCACATGCAACGTCAAGGACAAATTTGGATACGTATCTTTCCCGACAAACCCATTACTAAGAAACCTGCAGAGGTTCGTATGGGTAAAGGTAAAGGTGCTCCAGAAGCTTTCGTTGCACCCGTGACACCGGGCAGAATTCTTATCGAAGCCGAAGGTGTTCCTTTCGAATTGGCTAAAGAAGCACTCCGATTGGCAGCTCAAAAACTGCCGATTACTACAAAATTTGTAGTTCGTCGTGATTATGCTGAAACAGCCAGCGAATAATTTAAACATCAGTTCATTAAAAAAATAGTAGTCTGATGAAAATTTCGGAAATTAAAGAGTTAACAACAAAAGAGATCGCTGAACGCATCGAAACGGAGAAAGAAAAACTTACTCGCATGAAGTTAAACCATGCAGTTTCTCCTCTTGAAAACCCTATGGTTTTGAAGGATATAAGGAAAGACATCGCAAGGCTTAATACCGAATTGCGTGCACGTCAGTTAACTGAGAACAAGTAATTATTCAAGTAAAATGGAAGAGAATTCAAGAAACCTCAGGAAAGAACGTATCGGTGTCGTTGTTAGCAATAAAATGGATAAAACCATTGTCGTTGCAGAAAAACGTAAAGTGATGCACCCTATTTACGGAAAATTCGTAAACAGGACTTCAAAATTTTACGCACACGATGAAAAAAATGATTGCAACGTAGGCGATACAGTTAAAATTATGGAAACCCGTCCTTTAAGTAAAACAAAAGGATGGAGACTAGTAGAAATCATTGAAAGAGCTAAGTAACCATGATACAGCAAGAAAGTAGATGTACTGTGGCCGACAATAGTGGCGCTAAGACTGCATTGGTAATCAGAGTACTTGGAGGTACTGGGAAACGTTATGCATCGTTAGGCGACATGGTTGTTGTGACCGTTAAAAGCGCTATAGCTTCAGGTAACCTAAAGAAAGGTACCGTTTCAAAGGCAGTGGTTGTGCGCACAAAGAAAGAAGTGCGCAGGGCCGATGGTTCTTACATTCGTTTCGACGACAACGCAATTGTCCTTTTAAATAATGCAGGAGAAATTCGTGGAACACGCATCTTTGGCCCAGTGGCCCGTGAATTGCGTGATCAATACATGAAGATCGTTTCTCTTGCTCCTGAAGTATTATAAATGAAAATCAAGAGCAATGCAGAAAAAATTAAAAATTAAAAAAGGCGATACCGTTGTAGTTGTTACAGGCAACTCAAAAGGGCAAAAAGGTAAGGTACTCGAAGTAAACCGGGATAACGACCGTGCCATTGTGGAAGGTGTAAATATGGTGAAAAAACACACCAAACCTAATTCCAAAGCACCTCAAGGGGGGATTTTGGAAAAGGAAGCATCTATCCACATCTCCAACCTTATGGTGGCTGATCCCAAAACCGGAAAACCTACCCGCGTAGGCCGGCGTATGGATGCCGACGGAAATTTAGTTCGTTACTCAAAAAAATCAGGAGAGGAGATTAAGTAATGGAATTTGTACCTTCACTACAGAAAAAATACACAGAAAAGGTAGTCCCTGCACTCATGAAAGAGTTCGGATACAAAAGTATCATGCAGGTACCTCGCATAGAAAAGATTGTTCTTAACCAAGGTTTAGGCGCAGCAACTGCCGATAAGAAAATTATTGAAGCTGCTACTGAAGAAATGACCAACATCGCTGGTCAAAAATGTGTTCAGACAAAATCAAGGAAAGACATCTCTAACTTCAAACTCAGGAAGAAAATGCCTATTGGCGTTCGTGTGACTTTGCGCAGGCAAAGAATGTACGAGTTCCTTGAACGTTTGATCGTAGTTGCTTTACCTCGTATCCGCGACTTCAAGGGAATTGAAGGCAAACTCGACGGACGCGGGAATTACACCCTCGGAATTACCGAGCAAATCATTTTTCCCGAGATTGTTCTCGACAAAGTTAACCGTCTTACCGGTATGAACATCACTTTTGTGACTACAGCAAAAACCGATGAAGAAGGATACGCTTTGTTGCGTGAATTTGGGTTACCGTTTAAAAACGAAAAAAAGGATTAAGATATGGCTAAGGAATCGATGAAAGCCCGTGAAGTTAAGCGTGCAAAACTTATTCAAAAGTATGCAGCTAAAAGGGAAGAATTAAAAGCTAATGGCGATTATATCGGATTACAGAAGTTGCCAAAAAACTCAATGCCAATACGTTTGCACAATCGTTGTAAACTTACTGGCCGTTCAAAAGGGTATATGAGGCAATTCGGTATCAGCCGTATCAATTTTAGGGAGATGGCTTCGCAAGGTCTTATTCCGGGTGTTAAAAAAGCTAGTTGGTAATTTTAAAAGAATAAGTAAAATGACTGACCCAATATCAGATTATTTGACCAGGTTAAGAAATGCTATCAAAGCGGGCCACAAAGTAGTGGACGTTCCTGCTTCAAACCTAAAAAAGGAAATCACAAAAATCCTTAAAGAAAAAGGATATATTCTCAATTACAAGTTCGAAGATGGTGTAAACCAGCAGGGTAATATAAAAATCGCCCTCAAGTTCCATCCCGAAACTGGTGATTCTGCAATTAAAAAGCTCGAACGCATCAGCAAGCCTGGGTTGCGTAAATATTGTAATTCAGAAGATGTACCACGTGTACTCAATGGTTTGGGCATTGCTATTATATCAACATCGAAAGGCGTAATCACCGATAAAGAAGCGCGTGATTTAAACGTCGGCGGTGAAGTATTGTGTTACGTCTATTAATCTTAGGAGGAAAATACGATGTCAAGGATAGGAAAATTACCCATCGAGATACCTGGCGGGGTAACTGTTAAAGTCGACGATAATAACGTCGTTACCGTAAAAGGGCCCCTGGGCGAACTTTCTCAAAAGGTGAATCCTGAAATAGATGTGAAAATTGAAGGAAATCAGCTTACTGTAAATCGTCCTAGCGACGAAAAAAACCATAGGGCTATGCACGGTTTGTACCGTTCATTGTTGAATAATATGGTTACCGGTGTATCAAAAGGATTTGAGGTTAAACTCGAATTGGTTGGTGTTGGTTACAGAGCTGAAAATCAAGGTCAGGTTTTACAGCTTGTACTTGGGTATTCACACCACATCTTTTTACAGCTTCCTTCTGAAGTGAAAGTTGAAGCAGTTACCGACAAACGTAGTAACCCTACGATTACCCTGAAAAGCTACGACAAACAACTTATTGGACAAGTTGCAGCTAAAATCAGGTCATTCCGTATGCCCGAACCTTATAAAGGCAAAGGTATTAAGTTTGTTGGTGAGGAATTAAGACGTAAAGCTGGTAAATCAGCCAGTTCGAAATAACGTTTAATTGGAAAAATCATGGCTTTACAGAAGCAAGAAAGACGAGAAAGAATCAAGAAGAGAATACGTAAGGTTGTTTATGGAACAACAGAGTCTCCACGCCTGAACGTATTTAGGAGCAATAAGCAAATTTATGCCCAGATCATTGATGATCAAACTGGCAAAACATTGGCTCATGCCTCTTCTTTGGAAAAAGATATAGCTACAGCTACAGGTACTAAAATCGAAAAAGCAGCAATGGTTGGAAAACTTATTGCTGATAAAGCAAAAGCTATAAACATCGAACAAGTAGTATTCGATCGTAATGGATATTTATACCACGGTAGAGTTAAATCAGTTGCTGATGCAGCCCGTGAGGGAGGCCTTAAATTCTAAGAATTATGTCAGGAAATATTAAAAAAGTTAGGACCAGCGATTTGGAATTGAAAGACCGGTTAGTAGCAATTAACCGGGTTACCAAAGTAACAAAAGGGGGGCGTACCTTCAGTTTTTCAGCAATTGTTGTTGTCGGGAACGAAGACGGCATTGTAGGCTGGGGCTTGGGTAAAGCCAGTGAAGTTACCACAGCAATTGCCAAAGGCGTTGATGCAGCAAAGAAAAACCTGGTAAAAATTCCTGTTATTAACGGGACAATACCTCACGAGCAGATAGCAAAGTTTGGTGGCGCAAATGTATTCATTAAACCCGCTTCACACGGTACTGGTGTTGTAGCAGGGGGTGCTATGCGTGCCGTTCTCGAAAGCGTCGGGATTCATGACATTCTCGCAAAATCAAAAGGATCGTCAAATCCCCACAACTTAGTTAAAGCAACATTCAATGCACTCCTCGAGTTAAGGGATGCATACACTGTTGCCGAACAACGTGGAGTTTCACTCGATAAAGTATTTAAAGGATAATTATGGCTAAAGTCAAAATCACCCTGGTAAGAAGCATGATAGGCTCCACCCAGCGTCAGAAAAGAACACTCGAGGCTTTAGGTCTTCGTAAACTCAACCACACAGTGGAACATGAAGCTACACCTCAAATCTTAGGTATGGCCCAGAAACTTAACCACTTAGTGAAAGTTGAAGAAATCTAATCGTTAAAAAATTTAGATTATGAATCTTAGCAATTTGAAACCCGCAGCAGGGGCTACTCATAACGAAAAAAGAATCGGACGTGGACAAGGTTCAGGTCACGGAGGAACTTCAACTCGTGGACATAAAGGAGCAAAATCTCGTTCTGGTTATTCCAAGAAAATTGGTTTTGAAGGGGGGCAGATGCCTATTCAACGCGTATTACCCAAATTCGGGTTTAAAAATTTAAACCGTGTTGAGTACAAAGCAATCAATTTGTCGACGCTGCAAACCTTAGCCGAAAAGTTGAACATAACCGCTATTGATCTTGAAATCCTTTATGCAAATGGGTTAACAGGAAAAAATGATAAGGTTAAAATCTTAGGCAAAGGCGAACTGAAAACAAAACTCGATGTTAAGGCAAATGCTTTTTCTAAGAGTGCTAAAGAAGCTATTGAGAATTTACAAGGAACAACCGTAATCATTTAATATCTTCGCGGATATTAATTGACTAAAAAAATCAACTTATGAAGAGGTTTATCGAAACCCTGAAAAATATTTATAAGATTGAAGACCTCCGGTCGAGACTTGGTATTACATTTTTGTTAATACTTATCTACCGTTTAGGATCTTTCGTAGTATTACCAGGGTTGGATCCGGCACAATTAGGGGCACTTAAGTCTCAAACTAAAGACGGGTTACTTGGGTTGCTCGACATGTTTTCAGGAGGAGCTTTCTCAAATGCATCTGTTTTTGCACTTGGGATTATGCCCTATATTTCAGCTTCAATCGTAATTCAGCTTTTGACCATTGCAGTACCTTATTTCCAGCGAATGCAAAAAGAAGGTGAATCCGGAAGGAAAAGGATGAACCAGATAACCAGGTATTTAACTGTTGTTATCCTCATTTTCCAAGGTCCGGCATTCCTTACAAACTTGCATATGACCCTTGCACAAACTCCAGAGGCATTTGTCCTTTCTGGTCGTTTCTTCGATATTAGTTCAACTATTATCATGTTGGCTGGTTCGATGTTCGTGCTTTGGCTTGGAGAAAAGATTACTGATAGGGGTATCGGAAATGGTGTATCACTTATCATTATGATAGGTATTATTGCCCGCTTCCCTGGTGCAATTATACAGGAATTTATTTCACGCTTAGAAGAACAAAGTGGTGGTGGTCTAGTACTGCTGTTGCTTGAGTTTGTTATCTTGTTTGTAGTGTTTATGTTGGTAATCTTGTTAGTTCAAGGTACTCGCAGAATCCCTGTTCAATATGCAAAACGTATAGTTGGAAATAAACAATATGGTGGTGTTCGTCAGTACATTCCTTTAAAAGTGAATGCAGCTGGGGTTATGCCAATCATTTTTGCTCAGGCAATTATGTTCATACCTATAACGCTTGCCAGCCTTGGTGGTGAATCTATGTCAGGTTTTGCTACTGCTTTCGCTTACGGCGGTTTTTGGTATAACTTTATCATGTTTCTAATGGTTATTGCCTTTACATACTTCTATACTGCAATTACCGTTAACCCGGTACAAATGGCTGAAGATATGAAGAAAAACGGTGGTTTTATCCCGGGTGTTAAGCCTGGTAAAAAAACCGCAGAATACCTTGATATTATCATGTCGAGGATTACTTTACCAGGTTCTATTTTTCTGGGTATCGTAACAATTCTTCCAGCTTTTGCAATGCAAGTTGGAGTAAATGCATCTTTTGCTCAATTTTTTGGTGGTACCTCATTGTTAATTCTTGTAGGCGTTGTTCTCGACACTCTTCAGCAGATCGAAAGTCACTTGCTGATGCGCCATTATGACGGTTTAATGAAATCGGGTCGCATAAAAGGTCGTTCGGGCGGAGGCTTATAAGATTTTATTTATGAGGCTGAAAGCTATTTTGCTTTTCAGTTACGTTCATTTTTATTGTGAAAACATGCCAATCCGGATATTGATCCGGTTCTGTAGCACATGCGGCTGATGGGATTTAATACCATTTTGTGCTACTCTGAAATTTATCGAATTCGGTTATACTCCACGGTGTGTAAGGTATAGCGCGAATCGGTTCAATTTGTTGGCCTTTACGATATCCCAATGCCCTTGGCTAGGGAAATGTATAAATAAACAGTTTATGGCAAAACAATCTTCTATTGAGCAAGATGGTACAATTATCGAAGCATTGTCAAATGCAATGTTTCGGGTTGAACTTGAAAATGGACATGTAATTACATCTCACATCTCTGGTAAGATGAGGATGCATTACATTAAAATCTTACCTGGAGATAGGGTTAGGGTTGAAATGTCACCCTACGACCTTACTAAAGGTAGGATAACATTTAGATACAAATAATCAATAGATTTACGGGACTGTTGGAATTGTCACAATAAAAAATGTATTTTTGTGCCAATTTTCAAAAAAAGTGACGTTGGATGGGAAACCATTCTTAAAATTAGAAATGAATGAAAGTACGTGTATCAATTAAGAAACGTAGCGCTGACTGTAAGATCGTTCGCAGGAAAGGTCGTTTGTATGTGATTAATAAAAAGAATCCAAAGTTCAAACAACGTCAGGGTTAATTTGTAAAACAACAAATAATTAGAAATTTATGGCTCGTATAGTCGGTGTTGACATTCCGAACAACAAACGTGGCGAAATAGCGCTAACGTATATCTACGGGATTGGTCGCAGCAGTGCAGGAAGAATTCTTGCCGAAGCTGGTGTCGATAAGAACATGAAAGTTCAGGAATGGACAGATGATATGTTCCAAGCGATTCGTACCATTATCGGTTCAACCATGAAAGTGGAAGGAGAACTCCGTTCGGAAACACAGCTAAATATTAAACGCTTAATGGATATCGGTTGCTATCGCGGTATTCGCCATCGTATTGGCTTGCCAGTACGTGGACAGAGTACTAAAAATAATGCCCGTACCCGAAAAGGTAAACGTAAAACAGTTGCAAACAAGAAGAAAGCGACTAAATAATTAGGTGATAGATTATGGCAAAAAAGTCAGGAACTACTTCAAAGAAAAGAGTCGTTAAGGTTGAAGCCACAGGACAAGCTCACGTTCACTCATCGTTTAATAACATCATTGTATCGATGGCAAACGATAATGGTGAAGTGATATCCTGGTCTTCGGCAGGTAAAAAGGGTTTCAGGGGTTCTAAAAAGAATACCCCTTATGCTGCTCAAACCGCTGCAGAAGAGTGTGCAAAAACTGCATACGATCTTGGATTACGTAAAGTAAAAGTATTTGTAAAAGGCCCAGGTAATGGACGTGAATCGGCTGTTAGGGCTATTGCTAGCGTTGGAATTCAGGTAACTGAGATTGTTGATGTAACTCCGTTACCACACAATGGATGTCGGCCTGCTAAAAGAAGACGTGTTTAATTATTGCAATAAAAAGTAAGAAATGGCAAGATATATTGGACCAAAGTCAAAAGTAGCCAGGAAATTCGGTGAACCTATTTATGGCCCCGACAAGGTATTGGAACGCAAGAATTACCCTCCAGGGTTCCATGGAATGGCACGCCGTCGCAGAAAAATATCTGAATATGGTGTTCAGTTAAAAGAAAAACAAAAAGTAAAATACACTTATGGCGTTCTTGAACGTCAATTCCGTAAACTTTTTGAAAAAGCTCTGCGTTCAAAAGGTATTACCGGTGAAGTTTTACTTATACTCCTCGAATCGAGGCTCGATAACGTTGTGTATCGTCTTGGGATTGCTCCGTCGCGTGCTGCTGCCCGTCAGCTAGTTTCGCATAAGCATATCACCGTTAACGGCCTTGTATGTAATATTCCTTCTTGTTTATTACAACCGGGAGATGTTGTTGGCGTTCGTGAAAAATCAAAGTCTCTCGAAATTATTACCGAGTCACTCAACTCACGTCGTTATAGCAAAAGTGCTTGGTTAGAATGGGATAATGCACTCATGACAGGGAAATATTTGAATAACCCTGAACGTGAAGAAATACCCGAAAACATTAAAGAACAACTGATCGTAGAGTTGTATTCGAAATAATCACATTAGAGAAAAAACTATGGCAATATTAGCTTTTCAAAAGCCCGATAAAGTGATAATGCTTGAATCGGACGAAAGATTCGGAAAATTTGAATTTCGCCCGTTAGAGCCTGGTTATGGTATTACTATCGGTAATGCCCTTCGTAGGATTTTATTATCATCTTTGGAAGGATATGCAATAACTACCATCAAAATTGAAGGAGTTGAGCATGAATTTGCCACTATTAAAGGTGTAATTCAAGACGTAACCGAAATCATTCTTAACTTGAAACAAATTAGGTTGAGAAAAGAAATCGAAGATTTCGACAGCGAAAAAGTCTCTGTAACTATCACCGGGCAAGACAAATTCACAGCAGGAAACCTGAATAAGTTCATGACAGGGTTCAGTGTATTAAATCCTGACCTTGTTATTTGCGAAATGGAACCAGCTGTAAAGCTTCAGATGGAATTCACCATCAACAAAGGCCGTGGTTATATTCCTGCTTCTGAGAATAAACCCAATGAAGAGGAATTCGGGGTTATTCCAATCGATGCGATTTATACTCCGATCAAAAATGTGAAGTTTTCTGTTGAGAATTTTCGTGTGGAACAAAAAACCGACTACGAAAAACTCTTAATTGAAATTCTTACCGATGGGTCGATTCATCCAAAAGATGCATTGAAAGAAGCCGCAAAAATTCTTATTTATCACTTCATGCTTTTCTCCGACGAAAAGATTACTCTCGATTCGGATGAGAAATTTGCTAATGAAGAGTTCGATGAAGAAATTTTGCATATGCGTCAAATGCTTAAAACTAAGCTTGTCGACATGGATCTTTCTGTTCGTGCATTGAACTGCCTCAAAGCTGCAGATGTTGAAACTCTTGGTGAATTAGTTCAGTATAACCGTAACGATCTGCTTAAATTCCGCAATTTTGGTAAAAAGTCGCTTACCGAGTTGGATGACCTACTTTCGGCTATGAACCTTAATTTTGGAATGGATATTAGTAAGTATAAACTAGACAAGGAATAGTTAACGATGAGACATAATAAGAAAATTAATCACTTAGGCAGAAAAAGCGCTCATCGTAAAGCCATGCTTTCGAATATGGCTTGCTCGCTGATTCTGCATAAGAGAATAACAACTACCACAGCAAAAGCAAAGGCTCTCAAAATGTATGTTGAACCTTTGATCACTAAATCGAAAGAAGATACAACACAAAACCGTCGTGTAGTTTTCAGTTACCTGAAAGACAAAGAATCAGTTTCTGAACTCTTCCGTGATGTTTCACCTAAAATTGCTGACCGTCCAGGAGGATATACCCGTATCCTTAAAATCGGAAACAGGTTAGGTGATGATGCAGAAATGTGTATCCTCGAATTGGTCGATTACAATGAAAATATGCTTGCTGCAAAAGACGACAAAAAAGCTTCGTCACGTCGCAGGCGTGGTGCCAAAAAGAAAACTGAGGGTGCAGTAGCTGCTAAAAGTCAGGCAGCAACAGTTGTAGATGAACCTGCAAAGGAAGTCGCTTCTGAAAGTACCGAAGAAGGTAAAGAATAATGTTCGATACAATATTCAAAAAAAGGTTGGCATAAAATGTCAACCTTTTTTATTTTATATTCTATGTGTTTATGATAGTTGGGAGGTCATTCTTCTGACATTTTGATACGTTAGTATTCTCAGAGGGTACTTTTTTACTAGATGCATGCAAATTCTCAGACAAACTATCCTAGTTTCCAAATTCCTTCTTTGGATATTTCGTATGATTTTCAACTAACTGATGCTGATTGCGAACTATTTCCTGAGGACGATTAATGCTGTTTCAAAACAGATCTTTAATATTTTACATGGCTCCGAATGATGCAGAATTCAAAAAGAGATTGATGTGTTCGACAAGTGCTTTAGCATGAATGGGTTTCACAATATAATCGTCCATTCCGGCATCAAAGCACCGAGCTCGTTGTTCATTGTAAGCGTTTGAAGTTATAGCAAAGATTGGAGTTCGCCACTTACCGTTCTCAATTTGCCTGATTCTGATGGCTGTTTCAACTCCATCCATCTCGGGCATGTGGATATCCATTAAAATCAAATCGTATTTATTCTGAGTAAATTTGTCGATAGCAGAAAGTCCATTGCCGGCAAAATCGATATCAAAATGCCCCTCCAGATTATATTGAAGTAATAACCTGTTTCCCGCATTGTCATCGACAACCAGAATCTTTCTCTTACTAATCATTATTAAATTTTCTATTAATGATATTAATAATACCCGATCAAGAACAAAAATACATACATTCACATTAAATGTAAATACGCTTCTGTGTTATTTTGGATATTTTAATTTTATTTTTGAAATCGAAATAATTAAGCATTAATTCTAAAAAAACAATTATGAGTGACGAGAGGCAAATAATTTTTTCAATGTATAAGGTGAGCAAGACTTACCCTCCACAAAAACAGGTGATTAAAGATATTTCTTTATCCTTTTTCCTTGGAGCAAAAATTGGGATAATCGGTCTTAATGGTTCTGGGAAATCAACATTGCTGAAAATAATTGCAGGTCTCGACAAATCGTATCAAGGCGAAGTTGTTTTTTCCCCAGGATATTCTATTGGATATCTTGAGCAGGACCCCAAACTTGATTCCTCCAAAACGGTTAAAGAAATTGTTCAGGAAGGCGTTCAGGAGGTGATCGATATTCTCAATGAGTACGAAGAAATTAATCGGAGCTACGAATTGCCTGAGGTGTACGAGAATCCTGAAAAGATGGAGAAAATGATGAACCGTCAGGCCGAACTTCAGGAAAAAATTGATCAAACCGATGCTTGGAACATTGATAATAAACTTGAACGTGCCATGGATGCTCTGCGTTGTCCCGATGGCGATACTAATGTTGCCCACCTCTCGGGAGGTGAGCAAAGGCGCGTGGCATTGTGCCGTTTGTTATTGAAGGAACCCGACATTTTACTACTTGATGAGCCCACAAACCACCTCGATGCAGAATCCGTTCAGTGGCTCGAAACTCATTTACAACAGTACAAGGGAACCGTTATTTGCATTACTCACGACCGTTATTTCCTTGATAATGTTGCAGGTTGGATACTTGAACTCGATCGGGGGGAAGGAATTCCCTGGAAAGGCAACTATTCTTCATGGCTCGATCAAAAATCGAAACGGTTAGCTATGGAAGAAAAAGGTATTTCAAAACGTCGAAAAACACTGGAACGTGAACTGGAGTGGGTGAGGATGAGCCCTAAGGCTCGTCATGCGAAATCAAAAGCCAGATTGAGTGCCTACGAGTCATTGATGAACGAAGATGTGAAAGAACGCGAACAGAAACTCGAAATATTCATTCCGAATGGTCCCCGCTTGGGCGATTTCGTTATTGACGCTAAAGGTGTTGCAAAGGCTTTTGGAGATAAACTACTGTTCGAAGATCTTGAATTCAGCCTTCCGCCTAATGGCATTGTTGGGGTAATTGGCCCCAATGGAGCCGGAAAAACGACGCTTTTCAGAATGATAATGAACATGGAGAGTGCAGATAAGGGCGAATTTAATGTTGGAGAAACTGTTGTGATTGGTTATGCCGATCAAACCCATACTGCTATCGATCCTGAAAAAACAGTATATCAGGTAGTTTCGGGTGGACAGGATGATATAATGGTAGGTGGGCGTTTGATTAACGCAAGGGCCTATGTATCAAAATTTAATTTTAGTGGTTCCGATCAGGAAAAAAAGTGTGGAGTACTCTCTGGTGGTGAAAGAAACCGGTTACATCTAGCCTTGACTTTAAAATCCGGAGCGAATGTGCTGCTACTCGATGAACCAACAAATGACATCGACGTAAACACTTTACGTGCACTTGAAGAGGGCCTTGAAAGCTTTGCCGGTTGTGCAGTAGTAATTTCGCACGACCGCTGGTTCCTCGATCGTATAGCTACACATATTCTTGCTTTTGAGGGCGATTCGCAGGTTAAATTCTTTGAAGGTTCTTTCTCTGAATATGAGGAAAACAAGAAAAAAAGAGTGGGTGATATTACTCCCCATCGTATAAAATATCGAAAACTGGTTAAATAGCATGATACAATGACAGAACGAAAAATGGCTCATATAAATCTGGCAGCCAGATCTATACCTGAATCGTTGATCCCAGACCAGCGGTTCAACTATGAGCCTTTGCTTTCTGGTCATACGCAACATAGCTCTAAGTATTCTTTTTTGGGCAAAAGCCTGGGGCATCCGTTGTGGGTATCGAGTATGACTGGAGGAGCAAAGGACGCGGGTGTTATTAACCACATGCTCGCAGAGGCTTGTGCTGAGTTCGGTCTTGGTATGGGCCTAGGTTCTTGTCGTACACTTTTGCAAAGTGATGAGTATTTCGATGATTTCAATTTGCGACCTGTTATTGGGTTCGAACTTCCCTTTTATGCAAATATTGGCATTGCCCAAATAGAGGAACTTTTGCTGAATAACGAATTATCCCGTATTGATGATTTGGTTGGTGAAAAGCTAAATGCCGACGGGCTGATTATCCATGTTAATCCTGCTCAGGAGTGGTTACAACCCGAGGGCGATGTGTTCTTGATTCCCCCCTTGGAAACGATAGAACGTTTTATTGATCATCTTGGGCATCGATATAAGTTGATTGTGAAGGAGGTGGGGCAGGGCTTTGGTCCTCAGAGTCTTAAGAAGCTATTCAGAACGGAAATTGATGCGATTGAATTTGCTGCTTTCGGAGGAACTAATTTTGTAAACATTGAAATAGAACGGAAAAGGTCTGATCATGCTCAATATATGTATCCAATGGGGAATGTGGGTCATACTGCTGAGGAAATGCTCGAATTTGTAAACAGTCAACTTGCTGACTGTTCTGTTTGTAATAAAAGTCTGATAATCTCGGGAGGGATCAAGAATTTTCTGGATGGTTTTTATCTTGTCAGTAAATCGAAATTGCCGTCGACTTATGGTATGGCTTTTCGATTATTGGAACATGCTATGATTTCGAAAAAAGATCTTTTTGATTTTATTTCTGCCGAAATTGATGGGTTTCGTTTTGCATCGAAATTTCTTACAATAAGGGAGTCGGTGGAGTAATTACCTGAATTTCAAAAATATATATTAAAGAAATTCAAACACGATTACTTAATGAGTTTTTGGATATAAGTATTTGAAATTTAATTTATTGAAGTTGTTTTATTCTTGTGTGCAATGCATTTTGAGTTTGTTAAAGTTAAATGCATGATTTGAAAATAACGTTGGTCCTGACGATTGATAGAACAGTTGAAAAACCTTCATCAATTGAAAGATTCAATATTATTCAACCAATCATCAATAATAACTTTTTTTCTTTTAACTAATTTCTTAACTTTCATCTCAATTCTTGAGAATAAGTTGCCATATTTGATCGAGATAGTTTCTATAAATTTGGTAATTTTGATTTCAAAGAAAAGGAATAACTGGTTTTAAGGGATACATTATGAAACTTCTTTCACGCTTTATTTGGCTCTTAATCGCAATTGGAGCAATTGTGTTTATAGGGGTGAGCCTTGTTAATTTCAGGGCAGAAAACAAGTTTAAGGAGATTAAAACATCGATTAGTCAGGAATATAACGTTTTGATTGATAAAATGTTGTCTCCCGATCGATCGGAGATTAGCACCACGTATAATTATGGGATCATAAATGCATCAACAACCCGTTCATTTCTAAGCGGATCGATTCCTGTTCCCGAATTGCTGGCATTTGACCTTGACACGATGGTTATGAACCACTTTCTTGTCGATGCCATTTGGTTTTATCAATCTTCCGGGAACCAGTTTTATTTTTATTCTCACCATGGCGTCGGAAAAGAAGTGTTGTCGATCAGTGCGTCTGATATTAACGCTTTGTTTAGCAATACAAAAACTAGTAGTTTCTATGTTAAAAACAATGGAAAACTATACAGGGTTTTCGGGTCTAAGGTCGGTGACGAATCATATAATTTTGGGTTCGTTTTTTCTGCTAGTATTCAAGATGACCGTTGGGTCGACATTTACCAAAAGGAAATCAATAACTCTGAAGCAAAATTTTCAGGCGTCGAGACCCCACTGCCCGAAGTACCCAAGGAGTATATTTTGATTGAACGACCATTACTTTCATACAATGGTAAACCAGCCGAAAATCTGCTTATTACCTTAAAACTTCCATTCTTGAGTTTGTGGAAAAGCACCACTACTACCGATAACTGGTTGATGAGCGGAGCTATTGGATTGATCGTGATTTTTCTCACATTATCACTTTTACTTTGGGTAATATCTCCGTTGAAAAGAATCTCAAAGTCGTTGCAAAAAGGAGATGCAGAGGATATTAAGCCACTCATGGATAATACTACCGAGATGGGCAATGTGGCTCGAATGATTAGCGAGTTTCATCATAAAACAGAAGAACTGGAAACAAGTGAAAGTATAAAAAGGCATATTATTGAACAGGCACAAGTTGGGATAATAATATCAGAAGCAAAATCAAATCTGATCATTACCGCTAATCCTTACGCATGTAACTTGATAAATGCTCCAGAAGGAGCTATCGTTGGTAATGTTACCGATTATTTTCTTGAAAATGTTCCGGAAAAAAAGACGTTGTTGAAAAATGGAGAAAGAACAGAAAGTTACGAGAGTAAACTTTTTAATGCTTATAAAGTAGAGATTCCCATTCTAAGAACTTCCGCACCAATGTATATGAGTGGACGTCAGGTTGTTATGGAGACATTTGTTGACTTGGGCGAAATTAAACTACTGCAAGAAAAGCTTGAAGAAGAAAAGAAAAAGCTGAGCCTTGCCGTTCAAAATTCCGGACTTGTATTTGTTGAATACGATTTAAAACGAAATGAAATTATTGTTGATAAAAGCTTTGAGTTCATTGCCAAAGGAGGTTCTGACCAAATATATGTCAACATTTTGAACAACATTTACAACAACGATTTAAATGCGCTTAAAGAAAAATATGAACTCATTGATAAGGCATACAAAGACAGTATTGCTGCCGAATTTAGGGTAAAACACCCAACACGCGGCTATATATGGGTGAATGTTTCGGTGCTCGTTACTAAACGTGATGAGGATAATAGGCCACGAAACCTGATAGGACTGTTGCAAGATGTTACAGAGCGCATTACGATGCAGCAAGAGTTGATTAAGGCTAAGGAAAAGGCAGAAGAATCAGATAGAATGAAGTCATCATATCTGGGAAACATGAGCTACAAAATTCGCACCCCGCTTAATGCCATTGTTGGTTTTGCCAATCTTTTGTCAGAAGAAGAGCTTGAACCCGCTGAAAAGGATAATTTCATTGGGATCATCAGACGTGACACCGAGCAAGTCCTACATTTGATTGACGACATCATTAATATTGCTCAAATTGAATCTGAAAATATTGATTTTAATAAACAGAAATGTAGCGTAAATCAGATGCTCACAACTGTTTTCGATTATTATAGAATACATGAAAAGGCTGACAAGATTAAGTTGAACTTGAATCTGATGCTTCCTGATGGAAAAGATTTTATTAATACTGATTCTGAAAAATTACAACAAGCATTTGGAAATTTAGTTAATAATGCTTTTAAGTTTACAAAAGAGGGCGGTATCGAGATAGGGTATTTTGTTAATCCGGTAGAAAAGAAGATGACTATTTATGTTAAAGATACCGGTATTGGAATTTCTAAGGAAGATAAAGACAAAGTGTTTAATCACTATTATCAGGTGAACCAAATGACTGAAGGCACTGGTTTGGGACTTACAATTAGTCGCTCAATAGTTGACTTGTTAGGTGGAAAACTATATTTTGAGTCGGAACTTGGAGAAGGGTCAACATTCTGTATCGACTTGCCTTACACCGCTGTTTAGTTTTAAAAAGTAAGCTCACGGGAATTAATAAAAATAAATTATAACACAAAACGCTTGTTTTTTTCGAAATCAATTTTTTTATTTGCAAACGTAAACGAAACAAAAATGACAACAAGAACTGCAAATACATGGTGGTGGCACAGCATCGGATTCTCAATCGGAAGTTGAGCAGGCTACTCGTGTAAATCAGTGAAAAGATATCATAAGGCTTGTCGGAACTTCCGACAAGCCTTTTTTCATTTTAAAAAATCAGGAACAATAAAAAAGAACGATATGAATACGATCAACATTAACACCAAAATTACCAAACTGTCGGGAAGTATAGCCGACTTGGTTACGCCCGTAAGCGTATACCTGAAAATGCGTGATCGCTACCCGAACACCCTCCTGCTCGAAAGTAGCGACTACCACGGGTCGAGCAACAGCATGAGCTACATTTGCTTCGACGAGATTGCCACCATCGAAGTAAATAAAGGCATTATCACGCAATGTTTCCCGGGAAAAGAACCACAAACAGAAGCTGTCACAGCAACCAACAACGTGGCAGATAATCTGCAAGCTTTCCTTAAAACGTTCAATACGCCCGAAATCAAGCAAAAAGGGTTGGTTAATGGTTTGTGGGGCTATACGGCATTCGATGCCATCCAATATTTCGAAACCATAAAACTACGAGAACGCGAAAACAACGAAGCCGAAATTCCTGAAATTCGTTATGCTTTTCACCGTTATGTGCTAGCAATCAATCATTTTAACAATGACATTTCGCTGATCGAAAACCTGCTCGAAGGAGAAGAAAGCCACGCTGCTGAATTAACAGGTATCCTATTGAATCAGAATGTGGTAACTTTTCAATTCAAAACCGAGGGCGAAGAAACATCGAACATCACTGACGAAGAATACATGCAAATGGTGGACGAAGGCAAGAAACACTGTTTCCTTGGCGATGTGTTCCAGATTGTGCTTTCGCGCCGCTTCCGTCAAAAATTCTCGGGCGATGAGTTCAATGTTTACCGTGCCCTTCGCCGTATTAACCCCTCGCCTTACCTTTTCTATTTCGATTTCTGCAATTACAAAATATTTGGTTCATCACCTGAAGCACAATTGATTGTAAGCAAAAACAAAGCGATCATCAATCCAATTGCCGGAACCTTCAAACGCACCGGCGACGACGAAAAAGACCGTCAGTTGGCTATTGATCTTTCGGCTGATAAAAAGGAAAATGCCGAACACGTGATGTTAGTCGACTTGGCACGTAACGACTTGAGTCGTAACTCTTCAAAAGTAAAAGTGGATACTTACCGCGAAGTGCAATACTATTCGCATGTACTTCATTTGGTTTCGGAAGTGAGCGGCGAACTGCCCGAAGGCACCAACACCATCAAGGTTTTTGGCGACACTTTCCCCGCAGGAACGCTTTCGGGTGCGCCTAAGTTCAAAGCGATGCAAATTATTGACCGGCTTGAAAATGTGGCCCGTTCGTATTATGGTGGCGCCATCGGGTTCATCGGGTTCAACGGCGACATCAACCATGCCATCACCATCCGTACTTTCCTAAGTAAAAACAACACATTGATTTGCCAGGCCGGTGCAGGTATTGTATCTGAATCGAAACGTGAAAACGAACTTCAGGAGGTGAACAACAAACTTGGCGCGCTGAAAAATGCCATTGCCGAAGCAGAAAACATTAATAAAGAACTTAGTTTTTAAATAGACGCACATTTGTACAGACGTTGCATGCAACGTCTCTATCAATCACAAAAAATAAAATATAATGACAATCACAACAGATAAAATATTGGTACTCGACAACTACGATTCGTTTACCTACAATTTGGTTCATATTCTGAAAGAATTGACCCACGGCGGAAATGTTGATGTATTCCGTAACGACCAAATTTCGCTTGACGAAGTGGAAAAGTACGACAAAATTGTACTATCGCCAGGACCTGGAGTTCCCGACGAAGCTGGAATTTTGAAACCGCTGATTGCACGCTACGGCGCGACCAAAAGCATCTTTGGTGTTTGTCTCGGATGCCAGGCCATTGCCGAAGTTTATGGCGGTAAATTGCTCAATTTAAACAAAGTGTACCACGGAGTGGCTACTCCAGTAAATATTGTTGACAACCACGACCGCTCGTTCCGCTTCTTGGTCGATACCATCGAAGCCGGCCGTTACCACAGCTGGGTGGTCGATCCGAACAATGTTCCAAATGAATTGATCGTTTCGGCCACCGATAACGAAGGCCACATTATGGCATTGTACCATCAAACTCACGACGTGCGCGGGGTACAATTTCATCCCGAATCGGTGCTAACGCCCAGTGGAAAACAAATAATTGCGAATTTCCTTTCAAAATAAAATTACAGATAACGCATGATGTACAGACAACGCATGCGTTGTCTCTAACGAATAAAAAACAATGAAAACAATTCTGAATAAACTCATCCAACACCGCACATTGTCGCGCGAGGATGCCCGCGATATATTGAAAAACATTGCAGCCGAAAAGTACAACCACTCGCAGGTGACTGCGTTCATGGCGGTATTCATGATGCGCAGTATCACACCCGAAGAGTTGGCCGGTTTTCGCGATGCACTGATCGAACTCTGTGTCGCTATCGATCTTTCTGACTTCAACACTATTGACCTTTGTGGAACGGGTGGCGACGGCAAGGATACGTTCAACATTTCGACATTATCGTCGCTGGTGGTGGCCGGAGCCGGATACCACGTGGCCAAACACGGTAACTACGGCGTTTCGTCGGCATGCGGATCAAGCAACGTGATGGAATACTTCGGTATAAAATTCACCAACGATCAGGACACGCTTAAACGACAAATGGAAAAATCGGGCATGGTGTATATGCACGCACCACTCTTCCATCCCGCCATGAAAGCCGTTGGGCCTATTCGTCGTGAACTGGGAATGAAGACTTTCTTCAACCTGATTGGACCTATTGTGAATCCGGCCAATCCGCAGAATCAGATTACCGGCGTATTCGATTTGGAAACGGTTCGCCTATACAACTACCTGTTCCAGCAAACAGGAAAAAACTTTTCAATCATCTATTCGATGGACGGCTACGATGAAATTTCGCTCACAGGCGATTTCAAAATGGTAACCAACACCGACGATGTGATGCTTTCGCCCGAAAAGATTGGGTTGCCACACTTAACACAAGAGCAACTTTTTGGTGGTCACACCGTAGAGGAAGCTGCCGTGATTTTCAAATCGGTACTAGAAGGAGCAGGAACTGTAGCCCAAAACAGCGCCGTATTTGCCAATGCAGGCATGGCCATCAAAACATTATGTCCGGGAAAAAGTGTTGAACAGTGTATTGAGGAAGCTAAAAGCTCGCTGCTGGGTGGTAAAGCGAAGAAAGTGCTTGAAAAACTGGTAACCCCCTAAATCCCCTAAAGGTGACTTGAGTATCTACCAGATTTATAGATTTGCAGCTTTATTTAAACGGAAATAAATGGACGATAAAAACAACAATATTGATGCCCAAAATCCCCCCTTTAGGGGGTTAGGGGGTAGTCAAGCCCCACCTTTAGGTGGTTGGGGGATTTTTATTGCTTCAAGTTCTGATTTCGCTGAGATTCTGGAAATTCAAAAGAAAGCATTTTATTCTGAAGCGGTATTATACCAGAATTTCAACATTCAACCACTCAGCCAAACACTTGAAGAGATGCAGGAAGAGTGTAAAGAAAAAGTGGTATTGAAAGCAGTAGTCGATGGCAAAATTGTAGGTTCGATAAGGGCCAACGCACACGAAGATGGTTGCTGGTTGAACAAATTAATCGTTCTTCCCGACTATCAAAAAAGAGGCATCGGAGAAAAGCTGCTTCGCGAAGTTGAGAAATATTTTCCCGAGGCAAAGAAATCTACCTTAGGAACCGGAGCCAACAGTGAATCAAACATCAGGCTCTATCAGAAAGTAGGTTATCAAATCGTAAGCACAACTACATTTGAAGGTGGAATTGAAGCCGTGATGATGGAAAAGACAAATGACATTAGAAAACCATAAGGATATGAATTCTTCTTTAGAAATATTCCGTTTACCAAATGGCAAAACAGAAATTGCTGTACGGCTTGAAAATGAAACCGTTTGGTTATCACAAAAGCAAATGTCGGAGTTGTTTGACAAAGACGCTGATACCATTGGTCTTCATCTGAAAAATATTTTCTCTTCCAACGAATTAGATGAGGAATCAACTACCGAGGATTTCTCGGTAGTTCAAATTGAAGGACAACGAAAGGTTACAAGAAAAATCAAACACTACAATCTTGATGCAATAATTTCTGTCGGATACCGTGTAAATTCAAGCAGGGGTATTCAATTTAGAAAATGGGCAAGCAACATTTTAAAGGAATATCTAATTCAAGGTTATTCTATTAACGAAAGACTGCTAAAGCAAAAAGTTGAACAATTGCAAGAACTTCAAAAATCGGTCAAAATATTGGGGAATATAATTCAGCAAAAAGCACTTACCGATGAAGAAAGCTCCGGACTTTTACAAATCATTTCCAATTATGCTTATGCGTTAGATATACTTGATCAGTACGATTATCAAACACTGGCTATCGAATCTACTTCGGGAAGAGAAATTTACCAAGTCAGCTACAGTGAGGCTATTGCTCAAATTCAACTTGTAAAAGAGAAATACGGAAACAGCGATTTGTTTGGGAAAGAAAAAGATGAGTCGTTTATGAGTTCTATTTCAACCATTTATCAAACTTTTGAAGGAGGTGATCTGTACCCTAGCATTGAAGAAAAAGCTGCCAACCTTTTATACCTGGTCACTAAAAACCACTCGTTTATCGATGGTAATAAACGCATAGCAGCATTTCTATTTCTTTATTTCATGGAAAAGAACCATATCCTTTACGATGAAAATGGCAGAAAAAGAATAGCAGATAACGCCTTGGTTGCGTTAACCCTTATGATTGCAGTGAGTAACACCGAAGAAAAAGATACGATTACGAAGGTAATCGTCAGTCTTATTAATAAAAACAACTAAATATGACCATATTAGACCAAATAAACGCAGATAAAAGAATCGAAGTTGCACAAGCAAAAGCCTTGGTTTCAATTGCTGAGTTGATGAAATACTCTTCTTACAATAAGCCGGTTCCTTCGCTAACGGAATTTCTGCTGAACCCCGAAAAGAGCGGAATCATTGCAGAACACAAGCGGCAATCGCCATCGAAGGGAATTATTAACGGGAACGTGAATTTGGCAGAAGTTGTAAAAGGCTACGAAGAAGGTGGTGCATCGGCCGTTTCGGTACTTACTGATCAGAAATATTTTGGCGGAAACCTCGCCGATTTGAAAGAAGCCACCAGCCTGCTTTCGATCCCGGTTTTACGCAAGGAATTCATTGTTGACGAATACCAGATTCACGAAGCAAAAGCTTATGGTGCTGCAATTATTTTGCTTATTGCAGCATCGTTAACAGCTGAAGAAGTTGATCGCTTTGCAAAGCTTGCACGCGAGTTGGGCATGGAGGTTCTTTTCGAAGTGCACAACGAAGAGGAACTTCTGAAAGTATCGGATTACGTGAATGTAGTGGGAGTAAACAACCGCGATTTGAAAACCTTCAAGGTCGACATTCAGCAGTCGGTGAAGCTTTCAACCTTGATTCCCGAAAAATTCATCAAGATTTCGGAAAGTGGCATCAGCAATCCCGAAACGGTGAAAATGCTGAAAACCTTTGGTTACCAAGGCTTCCTCATGGGCGAAAACTTCATGAAAGAAGCCAATCCCGGCGAGGCATTCTGTAATTTCGTGAAAAAAATAAAATAAAGGAACTGCAATGAACGTCGCCAACATACGCAAATTATTAACCGACAACGGAATCGATGCTGAAATTATTGAGCATGACCGGCCAATCCATTCAAAAAACGATGCCGCTGGTATCTTTAAAATTGAAGAGACAGCCCCAACTTTAATCCTCGATACCGACAAAGGTTTTCTTGCGCTAATTATCTCGGGAGCAAGAGAAAGAGTTGATTTCAAACAATTGAAAAAATCAATGAATTGCAAAAAATTGCAACTGGCAAATCAAGCGGAAATAGCAGAAAAATTCAATATAACAGCAGGACAAGTTCCTCTGATTGGGCACAACTTCCCCTGCATTTTGGATGAAAAGTTGTTCCAGTTTCCATTCGTTTACGGAGGAACTGGAGATTTGTATCACACGTTGAAAATTAGCCCTCAACAGTTAGAACGCGCAAACGACGTAATTTTAAAAATTGAATGACCATGATTCACTACGAAAACATAGTCCCCTGGGGCCGTTCCTATACCGAATATGTAACCATGTTTGGATTAACACCTTACTTTCTCTCGAAGAAAGTGCTTGGTTGTGGCGATGGTCCGGCTGCATTCAACTCGGTCGGAAATGCATTTGGAGGACACATCACCTCCATCGATCCCATTTTCAGCCTTACAAAAAAGGAGATTGAGAAACGAATTGACCAAACTTTTGGCGAAGTGATTAACCAAACCCGCCTCAATGCCGATAAATTTAATTGGGACATGTTCGGTTCGGTTGAAGGATTGGGCAAAATCCGGATGAAATCGATGCTGCAATTTCTTTCTGATTTTGAGCAGGGCTTGGAAGAAGGCCGGTACATTGCAGCTGAACTGCCTAAATTGCCTTTCGAAGATAATTCGTTTGATTTGGCTCTTTGTTCACACTTTCTGTTTCTCTATTCCGAACATCTCGATTTGGATTTTCACATAAAAGCCATCTCCGAAATGCTCAGGGTAGCTTCTGAAGTACGCATTTTTCCGGTGGTCGACTTAAATGCCAACCGTTCAATACACCTCGATGCGGTTATGAAAATGTTCCCCAACAGCGAATTGGTGAAGGTAAACTACGAGTTTCAGAAAGGCGGCAACCAAATGTTGAGAATCAAACACGAAGACTCAAAGACACAAATAGAAATAAGAAAAGAATAACACTTTGTGCCTTCGTGCCTTTGTGTTTTAATTAAGAAAAATGATCGTAAAAATTTGCGGAATGGGCGATACAGTGCGGATGCACCAACTGGCAACACTGCCGGTGGATATGCTGGGGTTTATTTTCTATCCCAAGTCGCCACGCTATGTGGTGGGCAAAATCAATCCTGTTGAAATTGCGAAACTGCCAAAGCACATCGAACGCGTAGGAGTTTTTGTGAATGCTGAAATTGATGAAATTCACGAAAAGGCCGAAAGCTATTTTCTCACCGCGATTCAATTGCATGGAAACGAATCGCCCGAACTTTGCCACGAATTGAAAGCCGAAGGATACACCATTCTGAAAGCTTTCAATATTGCCAAAGAAAACGATTACGAAGCTTATGCCCCGTATTGCGACTACTTTCTGTTCGACACACCTTCGGCACAACATGGTGGAACCGGACAGAAGTTCGACTGGACTTTGCTCGAAAACTATAAAGGCACTACCCCATTCCTGCTTAGCGGTGGCATTGGCCCCGACGATGCAGAAGCGCTGAAACAAATCGTTCATCCAAAGTTTGCAGGGATTGACATCAACAGTAAATTCGAGATGGAACCGGGGGTCAAGGACATGAGTTTAATTGGAAAGTTTATGGATGAGATTAAACACAAAGAACACTAAGGATTATCACAAAGGGCACAAAATTCTTGGTGTTCCTTCGTGAAAAACTTCGTTCCCTTTGTGTTTCAAAACAAGAAATAATAAATCAGAAATAATACATAACGAATGAGTTACTTAGCAAACGAAAACGGTTACTACGGCGAATTTGGGGGAGCATTTATCCCCGAGATGTTGCAGCCCAATGTGGATGCACTGAAAGCCTGTTACCGCGAAATCATCGACTCGTACGAGTTCAAAAAGGAGTTTATCGACCTATTGAAAAATTACGTAGGCCGCCCGTCGCCATTGTACTTTGCCAAGCGTCTGAGCGAAAAATATGGTGCACAAATTTTCCTGAAACGTGAAGATTTGAACCACACCGGTTCTCACAAAATCAACAACACCATTGGGCAGATTCTTCTGGCCAAGAAAATGGGCAAAACCCGCATCATTGCCGAGACAGGCGCTGGTCAGCATGGCGTAGCTACAGCTACGGTTTGTGCGCTGATGGACCTCGAATGCGTGGTGTATATGGGCGAGCTTGACATTGAGCGTCAAATGCCCAACGTGAAACGAATGGAGATGCTGGGCGCCAAAGTTGTTCCGGCACTGAGCGGCAACAAAACCTTGAAAGACGCTACCAACGAGGCATTGCGCGACTGGATCAACAATCCCGAAGACACTTACTACCTGATTGGCTCGGTGGTTGGACCACATCCCTACCCCGAAATTGTTGCCAAGTTTCAGTCTGTTGTAAGCGAGGAAATTGGATGGCAGCTCGACGAACAGATTGGCCGCACTGCCCCCGATTATATCTTGGCTTGCGTAGGCGGGGGAAGCAACGCTGCCGGTGTATTCTACCACTACCTCGACGATGAAAACGTAAACCTTGTTGCTGTTGAAGCATCGGGTATGGGCGTAGACTCTGGTGAAACTGCTGCTGCTATTGCCCTCGGACAAGTTGGATTCATCCACGGATCGAAAACCATGCTGATGCAGGACGACGACGGACAAATCATTGAACCCTACTCAATATCAGCAGGATTGGATTACCCCGGCATTGGCCCGCTCCATGCGCATTTGGCAAAGACTGGTCGCGCCCGCTTTATCGATGCAACCGACCAGGAAGCACTCGATGCCGCTTTCTTACTGACAAAAATTGAAGGGATCATTCCCGCGCTCGAATCGGCACACGCACTGGCCGGACTGAACAAACTCGACCTGAAACCTACCGATGTGGTAGTTGTAAACATCTCGGGACGAGGAGATAAGGATATGGATACGTATATAAAATCAATGGAGAATGGAAAATGAAGAATTGACAATTCAATTTTTCACAGCAATTTCAATTTTCAAGTCTCAATTGTCAATTAACTAAAATGAACAGATTACAACAAAAATTTCAAGATAAAAAGGAGAACCTGCTTACAGTATACTTCACTGCCGGGTATCCTGAGTTGGAGGACACAGCCACCATCATCAAAGAGCTGGAAGCATCGGGTGTCGATATTATTGAGGTTGGAATGCCATTCAGCGATCCGGTTGCCGATGGGCCAACCATTCAGGCAAGCAGCTTGAAGGCTCTGGGCAATGGCATGAGCATCAAAAAACTGCTCGAACAGTTGAAAGCCATTAAAGAGGAAGTAAACGTCCCCATTTTGCTGATGGGCTACATTAATCCGATATGGAAATTCGGTGTCGAAAACTTCATGGCAGCCTGTGAAGAGAGTGGCGTTTCGGGCCTGATTCTTCCCGACATACCGCTGAACGAATACCTAAGCGATTACAAACCGTTGTACGAAAAGCACAACCTGAGCAACGTGTTCCTGATTACACCGCAAACCACCGACGAGCGCATCCACGCATACGACGCGGCTTGCAACGGCTTTATCTACATGGTTTCATCGGCCTCAACTACCGGAGCCAACAAAACTGTTGACAGTGAAAAGCAAGTGGCTTACTTCAACCGGGTGAAAAGCCTGAACTTGAAGAACCCCACGCAAATTGGCTTCAACATCAAGGACAAAACTTCATTCGACCGTGCCTGCACGTTTGCCAACGGCGGCATTATCGGTTCGGCCTTCATCAATAAACTTTCGGAAGAGGGCGATTTAAAAACCAAAGTTCGTGAGTTTGTAAAGAGCATCCTGTAAGTAATCCGTGTCATCCTGACCGTATGGAAGTATTTCTTCGAATGCAGACAGATCCTTCTCTACAGTCAGGATGACATGTTGAAACTATTGCGGTGAAATGCACCGATCAAATCAAGTTAATACTTCATTTTCTTTGAATCCTGACGGTTGTCCCAAAAGAGCAGCAATTCAATTTTATCAGGCTTAATTCGATAAATCAGCGAACATTGTTTTGACAAATATCCTATCCTGATATTCTTGTACCGTGTGGAACGCTTAAACATTTCAGGATTTTGAGAGATCAAATCAACAACCCATTCAACTTCGTTTAAAAATTTAGTTTTAAAGAGATCACCCCATTCTAAAGCTAGATATTGAACAAGTGAATGATATGTTTCAACAGCCACAGGAGTCCAGACTATTTTTTTCATTGTCCATATTTCTCTCGAAGCATCTTCAAGACGTCCTCATGAGGAATCGTATTTCCGGCATCAGCCTGGGCAAGACTTCGTTCCAATGCTTCCCTAAGATTGTCGCTCAAATCATCGGCCCAGTCGTGCCCTGTTTGTGCTTCGAGAATAGAACGCACCTGGTACAACGCCGCTTCGTCGTTAACCTGATCGATTAACTGATGTAATTCCTCTTTCAGTTTTGAGTATTCCATTGATAATATTTTCCTCAAAAATAAGCATTTATGAACAGAACAACAACGGCGGCATCATCGGTTCGGCTTTCGCCAAGTCTTCTAAGTCTTGCTGCCGTAGTCGCACCCCCGACAACTTCTCCAATAATTAATACTTTATCTGATTCCCCTTTAGCCTTTCTAATTAAAGAATATCGCACAATCGGGCCTTTTCATTTTCTTGTTTTTTTTAAACTACTTATAACATAATTGCTTTAACCGATGATAAAATTGGCTAGTTTTACCACTTCATCTTGAAATAAAAAGAATATGGCAGCAAAGGTTTCTATTGGAGTCGATATAGGAGGTACAAATACTGAATTTGGCATTGTTGACGGCGATGGTAAAGTCATCGAAAGGGCAATGATCACTACTCCTAAAAAAGATAATATTAATCAGTTTATCGACGATTTATCGACGGGGATAAAGAGACTTGTTTCAAAATACAGTGATTTTGATTATCAGGGTATCGGAGTTGGTGCACCTGATGGAAATTTCTACAAAGGGACTATTGAGCATGCCTCAAACCTGCCATTTCAAGGGGTGATCCCTTTTGTTTCCTTATTGAAAGAACGGTTTCCTGAAATGAAAAAGATTGCCCTGACCAATGATGCAAATGCTGCAGCCCTGGGTGAAATGCTTTATGGAGGAGCTAAGGGGATGAAAAATTTTATCATGATAACCATTGGGACAGGTCTTGGAAGTGGTTTTGTGGTGAATGGTGAACTTATGTATGGCAGTGATGGCTTTGCGGGTGAGCTTGGTCACGTTACGGTAACTTCTGAGGGTAGGGAATGTGGTTGCGGACAGTTTGGTCATCTCGAAACCTATTGCTCTGCAACGGGTATGGTTCGTACGGCCTTCGAATTGTTGTCGCATCACAACGCAACAGAAAGTTTGTTGGCCAACAAAAGTTTCAACCAAACAACGTCCAAAGATATTTTTGATGCCGCCAAAAAAGGCGATGAAATTGCCCTTACTGTTTTTGAAATTACCGGTGACATTCTTGGTCAGGCTCTTGCTGATGCTGTGCATATCTCAAGTCCGGAAGCGATTTTCCTTTTTGGCGGGCCTGTTGCCTCAGGCGAATTGCTTTTCAAACCTGTTCGCGAGTCAATGGAAAGCCACCTGATGCCTATGTTTCGGGGTAAGGTTAAGGTATTGCCGTCGAGGTTACGTCAGGGAGAAGCAGCGATCTTGGGTGCCAGTGCATTAGTTTATAAGTAATAGCAATATACCTCTGAATATAAAAAAACCTCACCGTTTGCGATGAGGTTTTTTTTATTCAGCTTATTCTATAAAATCGTTTCGCAAGACCCTGAACTCGGTACGCCGGTCGAGGCTTTTGGCAATTTCCTTTTGTTCGTCGGTTTGAAGTTTATTAATGTATTCTTCTGAAAGTTCATCGCCGGCACTAAAAAAATCATATTGCTTGGCCATCTTCTTTGTGACTTTCTTTGGCCATGTTTCACCATAGCCTTTGGCTACTAGTCTGGCAGGATTTATGCCTTTCGAAATAAGATGGTTGACAACAGATTGAGCGCGTTTTTGCGAAAGTTCCGAGTTAAACTGTGCGCTACCTACAAAGTCGGTGTGCGACATAATTTCTATAACAATTGTCGGGTTCAGCTCAAGTAACGTGACTAAACTGTCGAGCGACTGAATGGAGCCAGGCAAAAGGTCGAACTTGCCAAATTCGTAATTAATATTGTCGACATTGATCGGGGCATCGGTTGGGGTGAGGCGCAGGCTAACATCGAAATTTTTACTGTCTTCGAGCCCCACGGTGGAAATTATCTTTTTAGCATTCAAGAAACCTTCTTTAAATGCAGCAAAAATATATTCAGTTTCGGGCTGCATGCGAAATTGGAATTTGCCATCTTCGGAACGTACTTTCAGGTTGGTTCCATCGGTTCCTATAACCCTCAGGTAGGCATCTTTTACCCGTGTGTCGCTTTCTGTGTTAACGATCTCGCCTTCGGTGCGGTATACTTTTGGAGGCAAAATGAACGAATAAAGGTCGTCGCTAAGCGAGCCTTTTCTGTTCGACGCAAACATACCCTGATCTTTGCCCGGCAAAAAAGTTATGCTAAAATCGTCGCCGGTTGAATTGATTGGCGATTGCATATTTTCGACCACCAGCCCATGGGTTCCTTCGTAAGCTTTGAATATGTCGTAACCGCCCATACCCGGGTGGTAATCAGAAGAAAAGTACAATTCGCCATTGTCGCGGATAAAGGGAAACATCTCATTTCCGGGAGTGTTAATCTCGGGGCCAAGGTTGGCGGGTTCGCCCCATTTGTCGCTAAGCTTGTCTACTTTCCAAATGTCGTTTCCTCCGTAGCCACCGGGTTTGTCGGAAACGAAATAAAGGGTAAGCCCGTCTTTCGAAAGAGATGGATGGGCAACAACAAGACTATCTCCAAGAATCTCAACACTAGTCGGTTCCGACCATGTGTCCTTGCTCTTTTGTGTTTCGTATATTTCTGCCCCCATGGCTTTTGCCTTGTCGAATCGGCAGCGGGTGAAAAACATCAGACTTCCATCGGCCGAGAGGGTTGGCGCACCTTCGTCGTTGGGTGTATTAATAAGTTCTTCGTTGTCAATTAGCTCTGGTTTCTCCCATTTTTGTTTCTGGATATCGAAATATGATTTCCACAGGTCGCCGTTTCGTTGCCCTGTAATTCGGCTTTTTTTTCTTCCGGTAGCTCCGTCGCGTGTTGATGTGAAAATGAGGCTATTATCGAGGCCTCCAACATAGACCGGAGAGTAATCGGCAAATCGCGAGTTGAGGTTTTTTTCTTGGGTCACAATAAAACGGGTTGGCTTTTCTTCCCAAATTGGGGTTAACTCACATGATTTTATCCCGTTTTGGGCCTCCTTGTTTTCGGGAAAGCTATCAAGATATTGTTTGTAATTTTGAATGGCTTCGGGATATTTTCCATTGAAACGCAGCGAATGGGCATACTTTAATACCAAGGTTGAATCGGCACTGAACTTTTTTGTAATAAGGTTCTTAAACCGAGGCTCAGCTTTTTTGTAATCACCAATACGCCAGTACGAGAGGGCAATTTTGTGATCTATTTCCATCCTCAATGCCGGGTCTTTTTCTTTTCGCGAGGCATCTTGCAATTCTTTTATAGCGTTGTAATATTCACCAATTTCGTACGTCTTCATGGCGGTGCGGAACGAGTTACATCCCGAAAATGTCAGAAGGATTAAAAATGAGATAAATAGTTGGGCAAACGATCTCTTCATACAATTAATTTCAAAAACGGGTTAAAAATAACGATTTTTCGTTGAAACCCCCGAAGTTCTGTTTTCGTTACCTTTATTAACGTTCTTTTTATTGAAATGGTATGTTATAAGGTACTTCCAATGCTGAAAATTTCGCCTGCTTTTCCCTTAAATGTTTTCTCTTTTCCGTTGTATCTCACCTTAACAGGGTTTCCTTTTAACGACCTGATTGTTGCCGAAAGCAATTTCCCGTTTTTCCATTCCATGTCGACCTCGAATGCCCCGCGGGCTTTAAGCCCCGAGACTTTCCCGTTCGACCATGCCGATGGCAGTGCTGGCAGCAGGTCAATGGCGTTGGCATGGCTTTGAAGCAACATTTCAGCAATGCCTGCTGTTGCTCCAAAATTACCGTCGATTTGAAAGGGTGGGTGGGTATCGAACAAATTGGGTTTTGTTGATTTTTGCAGCAAGGCTATCATGTTTTCGTATGCTTTTTCGCCATCTCCGAGCCGGGCAAAAAAGTTAATGATCCAAGCGCGGCTCCAGCCGGTGTGCCCTCCGCCGTGCGATAAACGGTAGTCAATTGTTTTTCGGGCTGCTGCAGCCAGTTCGGGAGTTTCTGCCGGGGTTATTTCATTCCCCGGATGTAATCCATACAGGTGTGATATATGCCGGTGACCAGGTTCTGGCTCTTTAAATTCTTCTGTCCATTCCATTATCCGTCCATCGCTTCCAATTTTTAAGGGGCTCAACTTGTTTAAGACCGATTCAAGTTCTTTCCTGAATTTCTTGTCTTTTTTCAAGATTTTGGCTGCCGAAATAGTGTTGTTCAGCAACTCGCGAGTTATCGACATATCCATGGTTGGTCCCATGGTTATATTTGAAATTAAACCATCGGGGGTTTCGAATTTGTTTTCGGGTGAACTCGAAGGGCCTGTAACCAGATATCCGGTTTTGGGATCGATGGTCAGGTAGTCGATAAAAAATATTGAAGCTTCTTTCAGTATTTCATAGTTTTTTTCAAGGAAATCGATGTCTTGTGTGAAAAGATAATGCTGCCATATGTGAGAACAGCACCAGGCGGCACCCATGGGCCACATCCCCCATTCGGCCTTGCCAACTGCTGTTGTCCAGTACCATGCATCGGTGTCAAAGTGGGCAACAAAACCCCGGCTGTTATACATGTTTCGGGTGGTTTCGCGTCCGTGCCTTCGCAAGCTGTCGGTTAGGGCAATAAATGGCAAGTGGCATTCTGAAAGATTGGTAACCTCGGCAGGCCAATAATTCATTTGTATATTGATGTTGATATGGTAATCGGCACTCCAGGGAGGAATCAACCCGTCGGCCCATATACCTTGAAGGTTTGCAGCAAGGTCTCCTTCGCGCGAACTGCTGATCAGCAGGTATCTTCCAAAGTTAAAATATGTAGCCATCAGGTCGTTATCTGGTTCGCCTTCTTGTATTAGCGCAAGGCGCTTGTTGGTTGGGAGCAGTGATTTTTCCTTTCCACCCAAGTCGAGGTTAACTCTTTGATAGTATTGCTGATAGTCGGCAATATGTCTGGCTTTTAATTCATCGTATGTCTTTTGTGTTGCATTTTTGAGGTTGCTCAGGCTCTTGCTTTCCGGATCATCTCCCCAATAATTTGTGGCTGCTGTAAAGAAAAGGTATACAGTAGTTGCTTTGTTTATAAGCAAACTGTCGCCCGATTCAACGATTTCTCCATCATCGGTTTTTGCTTCAAGTGCGGCAAAGTATTTTACGCCGGGGTTTATCCCTTGCATATCAATGTCTCCGGCAGTAACTTGACCGGCCATGGTAATGTGGTTATTGTCGCTATTAATTGCTGCATCTTTAGGGCGGCTTAGTCTAACCCCCAACGAGAGACCGTTCTTCCGGGTTGAACTTATTTTCATTACCATAACCTGGTCGGCAGCACTCGAGAAGTATTCGCGTGAATATTCTGCATCATCAGCAGTGTATGTTACTTTTGCCAACGCTTGTTCCAGACATAGTTCGCGACGGTAGTTTTCTGTTTTTTTGGTAGAGGGGAAACTAATGTGCAAATCGCCAAGGGTTTGATACATGTTCCAGTTGTTTATGCCCATAAACTCATTTTCAGTGATTTCCTGAGCGCGGGAATATTCCCCGTTGAAAAGCATTTTACGTATTTCGGGCAATATTTTCCATGCCTCGGGTTTATCGGTAAATTGGTAGCGGCTACCGGTCCAAAGCGATTCCTCGTTAAGTTGAATCCGTTCATTTTCTACGCCTCCGAAAATCATCCCGCCCAGACGTCCGTTCCCAATTGGAAGGGCAACCTCCCATTCTTCGGCGGGTGTGTCGAGCCAAATAGTATGTCCCCCGAATGACGAAATACACATGCATAAAAATGCAATACTGATGAAATGCTTCATATCGATTGTTTTTCTCAAAAGTAACCAATCTACGGAATTCAGTGTTGACAAAAATGCTACAGATATTGGCTAAAATGTCCAATACCCCGACAAATTTTTATCGTCATTTTTACGTTAAAAAAATATAGTGTATAAAATTGCAATCGGTTGCAATTTGTAATATCGAATTAGCTACCTTTGCTGTTCAATAGATTTTTTTGGAAAAGAGGGATGAACGACGAAAAAGAAGTTACCATATACGACATTGCCCGGGAATTGAAACTTTCGGCCTCAACCGTTAGCCGTGCGCTGAAGGGAAATCCAATAATCAATTACAAAACACGGCAAAAAGTGGCAGAATGTTCCGAAAAATTAGGCTATCGCACTAATGCTTTTGCCAGTAATTTGCGTCGGAAAAAAACCAATACGATCGGGGTAATTGTTCCGCGGCTCGATAGTCATTTTTTGTCGTCATGTTTGGCAGGTATGGAAGAAGTAGCCAGCACCAACGGGTATAACCTCATCATTGCCCAGTCGCACGAATCGTCGAAAAAAGAAGCTGAAAATGCAGTGACAATGTTCAATAACCGGGTGGATGGGCTAATCGTTTCGCTTACTGCTGAGAATAATCAACCCGACTATTTCAGAAGATTCACTGAAAAGCATGTTCCCATTGTATATTTCGATCGTATTCCAGCTAAAGAAGATGTTACCTGCGTGTGTGCCAATAATTTCGAAGCTGCTTATAAGGCTACTCAGCATTTAATAGCGAAAGGGTGCAGAAGGTTGCTTCATATCACAATTCCTTCGGCATCGAATGTATACGCCGATCGCTGTCAGGGGTTCGAAGCTGCTGCTAAAGATGCCGGATGTATCGCTTCAACCTTGTTTCTGCCAGCACTTAACATGGAAACAGGCCGGGATGCTGCAAATCAAATTGGCAAAATGTCTCCCCGTCCGGAAGGAATCTTTGTGGCAAACGATATTGCTGCGGCTGGCTGTATGCTTCAACTTGAAGAACTCGGGATTGCTGTTCCGAACGATATACTAATTATTGGGTTCAACAACGACCCGATTTGCATGCTGGTTAATCCACCGCTCTCTTCCGTATCTTATTGTGGAAGGGATGCCGGCATGATGGCTGCTGACCGTCTTTTTGAAATGATAGATAATTACGATTTTGCTTTTCAAAAGATAATAATTGATACTTCAGTGATTGAACGTGAATCATCGTTAATAAAACAATAACTGGTAAAATATTTAATTATGGCAAATTTGACTAAATTTTTCCTGACTTTTTTATTGCTGTTTACATTCCTTATTGGAAAGTCTGAAGATGGTTATGAGCTATGGCTTCGTTACAAACCCGTTGATAATCAGGTGTTGCTTAACGAATATTGCAAAGCCATAAAAGAGGTGGTCGTTTTCGGGCAATCAGAAACAACCGAAGTGATAAAGAGTGAAATTGCCAGAGGGCTTTCGGCAATGCTTGTACAGCCATATTCTGTATCGTCAGTGGTGTCTTCCGAAAATGTTTTGGTAATTGGGACTCCATCCAATTCGGAATTTATCCGGTCGCTCAATCTTGTTTCGAGGCTCGACCGCTTAGGTAACGAGGGGTACCTTATTGTTGAAACAACAAGCAAAGGAAAAAAGAACATCGTTATTGCATCGAACAGCGAGGTGGGTACATTGTACGGAGCTTTTCATTTTCTTCGTCTAATTCAGTCGAATAAATCAGTTGTGGCTTTGAATATTGAAGAAAAACCACAAACGACGCACCGTTTGCTCAACCATTGGGACAACCTTGACAGGACCATAGAACGCGGCTATGCTGGTTTTTCAATTTGGGATTGGCACAAATTGCCCGATTATATCGACCCCCGATATACAGATTACGCCCGGGCCAATGCGTCAATTGGTATTAATGGAACTGTAATTACCAATGTGAATGCCAATGCGCTGGTTCTTACTGATCAATACATAAAAAAAGTAGCAGCTTTGGCTAAGGTTTTTCGTCCTTACGGAATTAAAATATACCTCACAGCCCGGTTTAGCGCGCCAGTAGAAATTGGAGGACTAAAAACAGCTGATCCGCTTGATGCCCAAGTTGCCGATTGGTGGAAAACTAAAGTTGAAGAAATTTACAAGGCAATCCCCGATTTTGGTGGATTTCTTGTAAAAGCTAATTCTGAGGGGCAGCCCGGGCCTCAAAATTATGGTCGTAATCATGCCGATGGTGCCAATATGCTGGCTAAGGCGCTGGCTCCTCACGGAGGCGTGGTAATGTGGCGTGCTTTTGTATACGATCATAATGTGCCCGATGACAGGGCAAAGCAGGCATACACCGAGTTCAATCCGCTCGATGGGAAGTTTGATGAGAATGTGTTTGTGCAAGTGAAAAACGGAGCTATCGATTTTCAACCACGAGAACCTTTTCACCCGCTTTTTGGGGCTATGCCAAAAACTCCCCTCATGATGGAATTCCAAATAACTCAGGAATATACTGGTTGTGCCACTCATCTGGTTTACTTGGCACCGTTATTCGAAGAATGTCTCGATGCCGATACGCACGCGAAAGGTAAAGGTTCTACAGTGGCAAAAGTTATCGATGGTTCACTCGACAATCATCTTTATTCAGGTATGGCAGGCGTCTCGAATATTGGGAATGATCGCAACTGGACCGGTCACCCTTTTGCTCAGTCAAACTGGTACGCATACGGACGTTTGGCATGGAATCCGAATCTTTCTTCTGAAGATATTGCTGATGAGTGGATTAGACAGACATTTTCAAACGATAGTAAGGTTATTGATGTGCTGAAACCGATGATGATGCAATCACGCGAAGCAATGGTTGATTATATGACCCCGCTGGGATTACATCACATTATGGCAAGAAACCATCATTGGGGTCCTGGCCCTTGGGTCGACGGTGGTCGTCCCGACTGGACTTCATTGTATTATCATCGTGCCGATTCGTTGGGAATTGGTTTCAACCGGTCATCAACGGGGAGTAATGCGGTGGCTCAGTATTACGAGCCGGTAAGGCAACAGTTCGACAAGCTCGAGAATTGTCCCGAAAATTTATTGCTTTGGTTCCATCATGTTCCTTGGACATACAAGTTGAAAAATGGTCAAACCCTCTGGAATGCAATATGCGACCAATATTATAGGGGAACCGATGCGGTAAAACAAATGCAGAAACAATGGCAGGGGCTGAAAGGGTCGATCGACGACCAACGCTTCGATCATGTTTCCCAGCTATTACAAATACAGGTAAATGAATCGGTTTGGTGGAGAAATGCTTGTTTGCTTTATTTCCAGCAGTTCTCGAAGATGCCGATTCCTGAAAAATATGAAAAGCCCGATAAGACATTGGAATATTACCAGAACCTTCAGTTTCGGTACGTCCCGGGTATTGAAAATTAATAGAAACATGTATATGAGTTATTTAGACAGATTATTCAATTTAGAAGGGAAAGTTGCCGTAATTACCGGCGGAGGAGGAGTGCTTGCTTCGGAAATAGGACACGGTTTTGCACAGGCAGGTATTAAAGTAGTTTTTCTCGACATTAATGAAGACGCGGCTAAAGCTGCTGCTCGTAAGGTTGAAGAGCAAGGGGGCGTGGCAATAGGTTTGAAAACCAATGTTCTGGATATGGATGCGCTAAATGCAACGTGTTCTGTCATTCTTGCAAAGTTTAGAAAAATAGATATTCTGGTCAATGCAGCAGGGGGGAATATGGCTGGTGCCTCAGTCAATCCAGGACAAACCATTTTCGATATAAGCATCGATGCGTTGGATAAAGTTACTGACTTGAATTTTAAAGGAACCGTGTTGCCTTCGTTGGTATTTGGTAAAGTTATGGCTGAACAGAAATCGGGAAATATCATTAATATTTCGTCGATGGCTGCACTTCAGGCGATAACACGCCAGGTGGGGTATTCGGCAAGTAAAGCTGCGGTGTCGAATTTTACGATGTGGATGGCTATGGAAATGGCAATGAAGTTCGATGGCAATGTGAGGGTAAATGCTATTGCACCCGGCTTCTTCGTTGGAAACCAGAACCGCGATTTGCTCATTAACCCTGATGGTTCGTACACCGAACGCAGCATGAAAATTTTAGCTAATACCCCAATGAACCGCTTTGGCGATGCCAGTGAAATTGTTGGGGCCGTATTGTTTCTGGTGAGCGATTCAGCTTCGTTTGTTACAGGCGTGGTGCTGCCTATCGATGGCGGTTTCAGTACTTTCAGTGGAGTTTAGTATAAAGAGAAGATTACTATGAAGTTTATCTATTCATGGAGATGGTTCGGTCCCAACGACCGGATAACCTTGCCACAAATCCGACAAGCCGGGGCACAGGGCATCGTGAGTGCCTTGCACCAAATTCCGGTTGGAGATATATGGACAAAAGGACAGATTACCGAGCGTAAAAAAATCATTGAAGATAGCGGCATGACATGGATTGTGGTTGAAAGTCTTCCCGTAAGTGAAGATATTAAACGGCAAACCGGTGACTATCTTAAACATATAGAGAACTATAAGATTTCTATTCGGAATTTGGCCGAGAATGGCATAAAAACAATATGTTACAATTTTATGCCAGTGCTCGATTGGTCGAGAACCAACCTGAAAGTACAATTTCACGATGGCAGTCAAACTTCAGGGTTTCAGCTTTTCATTTTTGCAGCGTTCGACCTTTTTATTTTAAAACGTTCTGGTGCTGAAAATGATTATCCCGAAGAAGTAATAAAAAATGCTTCTGATTATTTCTCAAAACTCGATGACGAAGGAAAGCAAACCCTCAAAGATACAATTCTTTATGGGCTTCCCGGGTCGATGCAAACATATTCGCTCGACGAGTTTCAGCAGCATTTGAACCTGTATAGCGGAATCGACAGGAAGAAATTGAAACAACATCTCAGCTATTTTCTCAATCAGGTGGTTCCTGTTGCTGAAGAATGCGGGGTAAAAATGGCCATTCATCCCGACGATCCGCCATGGAATTTGCTGGGGTTACCCCGAATTGTAAGCACAGTCGACGACCTGCACGATGTGGTGAATATGATCAAATCACCATCGAACGGGATAACCTTGTGCACTGGTTCTCTTGGTGCCGGGCATTTTAATAATCTTCCGGCAATAGCTAAAGAGCTGGCTCCGTCAATTCATTTTACCCACTTGCGTAATTTAACTCGCGATTCTGGGCTTAATTTTCAGGAAGATACGTTCTTTGATGGCGATATTGATATGATAAACGTTGTGAAAGAGCTTGTTGCCGAGGGATATAGAAGAGAAAAGGAAACAGGTGAAGCCTGCTTACTTCCTGTGCGCCCCGATCATGGGCACCAGATGCTTGATGACATCGGGAAAGAAAATTATCCGGGCTACAGTTTGTACGGGCGTATGAAAAACCTTGCCGAAATTAAAGGCTTAACGCTTGGTGTTATTGCAATGTATATTCCATAAATTTGCTTCAATGAAGCATGTTTTATTGATAGTAATTTTTGTATTGGCTTTTTTGTCAACTGGATGGACTCAGGGCCATATGCTGGTCGTTGAGGCCGAAAGCGGAACCTTAGGGGACGATTTTGAAATTCGGGAACAAGATACATACTCCTATATAGCCTCAACAAGTAACGATGGTGGCAATTTCCCCGGCACAGTAGCGAGGGTTGCTTCCTTTCAGGTTTCGTTACCTGCAGTTGGCGAATATTACTTATTTGTCCGACTGCGTGTTGGTGCCGATGGGGCAAACGACGACAGCTTTTTCTACGGAAATGGCTTTGGAACAAAATCAGAGACTGAAGGGGATGATTGGATTACTGTTAATCAGTTGAGCCTTACAGGATACGACAATCAGAAAAGCGTAGTATATGAAGATGGTGGTGCCGGAAACCTTGTTTGGAAATGGGTTAACCTTTCAGCATTTTCTTTGGCCGAAACCAAAATCACCTTCTCTGCCGATGAAGCAGGGAAACCGCTCACTTTTCAAATTGGGGGCAGAGAAGATGGACTTGAGATCGATAAGTTTGTGTTTGCACCTGCCGGGTTGTATTATACCGTAAAGAATCTCGATAACGGGGAAGAAGGTTCTGTTGATTTGCCAGAAATTGAACTTGGTGATAAGCCGTTGGCATACGGGTTGTCGAAATATGTGGGCTGTGCGTATGCCTCTCATACAAAGGACAATTTTGAAAAATATTGGAACCAAGTGGTTCCTGAAAACGCAGGAAAATGGGGATCGGCCGAGCCTTCGCGCGATGTTATGTCGTGGGGGCAACTCGATGAAGCTTACAATTTTGCGCTTAAGAATAATCTTCCATACCGGCATCATGTGTTGGTGTGGGGTAATCAGCAACCTGAATGGATTGAAAACCTCCCGGCCAGTGAACAGCTCGAAGAAATTCGCGAGTGGTTTCAGGCAGTGGCTAATCGTTACCCAAAAGCCGAAATTGTTGAAGTAGTGAACGAAGCTCTTCACGATCCTCCAAACAAACCAGACAGTGGTGGCGGAAACTACATCAATGCCCTTGGTGGTACAGGACAAACAGGATACGATTGGATTGTAAATGCCTTTAAAATGGCTCGTCAATATTTTCCGGCAACAACTAAGTTAATGCTCAACGAATATGGCATTACCGACAATGCCAATAATGCTCGTCGTTATAAAACCATAATCGACTTGTTGAAGAGTGATAACCTAATCGACGTGGTTGGTGTTCAGGGGCATTCGTTCAATACGGGTGTTTCGGCTTCAACAATCAAAAGCAACCTTGATATTGTCGCCCAAGCCGGTTTGCCAATTTATATTACCGAGATGGATGTAGATGGAGAAACCGATGCTATACAGTTAGCTGCCTACAAAAAAATATTCACCACATTTTGGGAACATCCTGCAGTGAAAGGAGTTACGTTGTGGGGTTTTCGACCAGGAATGTGGCGCACCGATGAGCGAGCCTTTCTTGTTAATTCCGATGGAACCGAGCGTGAAGCCATGACTTGGTTAAGAGATTATCTTCGCGGGTTCCTGTCTGCTGATGAGATTCAAAACACTCCGGGTTTCACTATTTATCCTAACCCGGTTTTCAGCGGGGCGATTCAGATTATTGGAGCAGAAGAAAAACGCGAACTGAGGTTCTTTTCAACGAGTGGGCAACTCATAAAATCTTTTGCAGCCGAAAATCAGCACATTGTTTCTGTCGATATCGACTTTATGCCGGGTATTTATGTGGTTCAACTAATCAGCAATAAACAAATTACTACACGGAAAATAGTGGTCAAATAGTTTTAAAATTGGATAATAAGGAGGCTTTTATTTAAATGGCTGATGTTACAATGTGTTGATTTTCAGATTTGTGATACCGGCTATTTTTATCTTCCCAATGATCTGATTATTCAAATTGCAGAATAGAAAACAGAAATAGGAGTTGACAAAAAAGCAAAAAAGGAATATTCTGAGTTGAATTTTCCTGAAAGATTTGTCCCTCATTATTTGTCTAAATTCCTCCTAAAGTGAATAAATTAGAGGTCGCATTGATGACATAAAAAGTTCAAATTTGTACATCACAGAACATGCCGGTTCAAATGCGGTTAACTTTAATGAAAAAAACATGAATACGTACACAAAAAAAATCTCGGCTAAACTGCATGCTTTAGCGCTATTGCTTCTGCTTGTGCTTGTTGGGTTACAACCCGCCAATGCCGATGTTAGTCTTCCTTATGTGTTGAGTTCCAATATGGTTGTTCAGCGCGAAAAAGGCACAACCATTTGGGGTTGGGCATCGGGTGGCGAAAAAGTAAAGGTTACCTTTCGAGGAAAGACCTTCTCGTGTAAAGCTTCGAAAGATGGACATTGGAATGTAAAGATTGAAACAGGAGCTGCTGGTGGTCCATTCGAACTTGTGGTTGAAGGGAAAAACAAAATCGTCTTGTCAAATATTCTTGTAGGCGATGTTTGGGTTTGTTCAGGACAATCGAATATGGAATGGCCACTTAAAAATGCTATGAATGGCATGGCCGAAGTGCGAAATGCCAATCATCCCAACATCCGGCTTTTCTTTGTAGATAAAAACGCAGCCCTTAAGCCAGTGGAAAATACTGGAAAAGCGCAGTGGGAAGTTTGTACACCGCTTTCGGTGCCCGACTTTTCTGCTGTAGGTTATTTCTTTGGAAAGAAAATTCATGAAGAAACAGGCGTGCCTATCGGGCTGATCAACAGCAACTGGGGCGGTACAATAGTTGAAACCTGGACGAGTGCCGAAGCGGTGAAACAGGATCCTGAAACAGCTCAGTGGTTGGCTCAAATTGAAGGAATTGATGTTGAGGCAATTGCTCGCGAACAGGAGAAGGTTTTTAATGCTTATCAGGTTGAATATGAGAAGGTAAAACAAAAAGATTGGTCTCATCAATACATACTCCCATCATTCGACGATTCGAAGTGGATGACCGCGAATCAGCCTGAATTGTGGGAGAATATTCACACGTATGAGCAATTCGACGGTATCATGTGGTATCGAAAAAAAGTAAGCCTTCCTTCGGGCTTTAACCTTGAAAAAGCAAGTATTGGACTCGCTAAAATCGACGATTCTGACATTCTTTGGATAAACGGACACCGGGTTGGCGAAACATATAATCAGTATAACGAGGTCAGAATGTACGAAATACCTTCGGGGGTGCTAACATCTGGCGATAATTATTTAGTGGTACGTGTTGAAGACTATACCGGAGGAGGTGGATTTTGGGGATTAGCTTCAGACATGTTTCTTTCCGATGGAAGCATCAGTGTCGATTTGTCGGGGAATTGGAAATTGATACCTGATGAATTAAAAACCCCGGCGAATCCTACAAGCCCTGCTATGACAGGTATTCAACCCAATCAATATCCTACATTGTTGTTCAATGGAATGATTAATCCTATTGCCAACTTCGCCATAAAAGGGGCTATCTGGTACCAGGGGGAATCGAATGCCGATAATTTTAACGAGGCGTTAAAATACGAAGTCCAATTGAAAAGCATGATTGCCGATTGGCGAAAACATTGGAATTGTGGCGATTTTTCTTTTTATCAGGTGCAGTTGGCAAACTACATGGCCGAAACAGAAGTACCGCAAAACGATGTGTGGCCTTATCTGCGCGAAGCCCAGGTAAATGTGGCAAAAATGCCCGGTGTTGGTATGGCATGTATTATTGATATTGGTACTGCCGACGACATTCATCCGCGTAACAAAACCGATGTTGGTAACCGTTTGGCTGCTATTTCATTGAAAAACGATTACGGAAAATCAACGATCATTGCCAGTGGACCTAGGGTTGAAAAAGTTACTTTCGACGGGAATAAAGCCTTGGTAACTTTTACCGAAGTAGCCGATGGGTTAGTCCTGAAGAACAAATATGGATACATCAACGGATTTGCTGTAGCAGGCAGCAACAAGGAGTTTGTGTATGCAAAAGCAGCGTTGGCTGGGAAAAATACTGTTGAGGTAACTTCATCCGATGTAGATAAAATTGAATCTGTCAGGTTCCTTTGGGCCAACAACCCGGGCGAGATCAACTTGTTCAATTCAGTTGGACTCCCCGCTGAACCGTTCCGTACAGATTCATGGTAGTTTCTTCGTTGGTGATTTTTATACGATTGAAACTCAATAAACAAAAAAATTTAGGGTATGAGAAGGATTGTTTTAGCCGCAGTTGCCGTTGTGTCGTCGCTGGCTGTGAATGCGCAAAAGTTCGAAAACATGGCTCCTACGCCTCCTATGGGGTGGAATAGCTGGAATTATTTTGCCTGCAATGTAGATGAAAAGATGATACGCGAAGTTGCCGATATTATGGCAGAATCTGGTATGCAAGATGCAGGATATGAATATATTAATATAGATGATTGCTGGCATGGTACGCGCGATAGTTTGGGGTTCATTCATCCCGATCCGCAACGTTTTCCTTCAGGCATGAAAGCACTTGCCGATTATGTGCACTCGAAGGGCTTAAAACTGGGAATTTACTCCGATGCCGGTTGGAAAACCTGTGGAGGCCGACCCGGAAGCCGTGGACACGAATATCAGGATGCCATGATGTATGCCAGTTGGGGAATTGATTATTTGAAATACGACTGGTGTTTTACCGACGGGTTAAAAGCTGAAGGTGCCTATCTTACCATGCGAAATGCCCTTTACGCTGCCGGGCGTCCAATGGTGTTAAGTATTTGTGAGTGGGGCGATAACCAACCCTGGATTTGGGGCGATAGCATTGGCCACTTGTGGCGCACCACTGGAGATATTTACCATTGCTTTGATTGTGTAATCGATCACAAGACCTGGAACCAGTGGGGGGTATTACAAATCCTCGACCTTAGGGATAACAGCGAACTGCGGAAACATGCCGGGCCAAATCATTGGAATGACCCTGATATGATGGAAGTAGGAAACGGAATGACCGTGAGCGAAGACCGTGCTCATTTTTCCATGTGGTGTATGCTGGCCGCCCCGCTTATTGCCGGCAACGATATTCGTAACATGACTCCCGAGGTGAAAACCATTCTTACCAACGCCGAGGCAATTGCTGTCGATCAGGATCGCATGGGGGTTCAAGGGCTTAAATTTGCCAGCGAGAACGGGGTCGATGTTTGGTATAAACCCCTCGAAGGCGGCGATTGGGCTGTTTGCTTTCTGAATCGCGACACTATCGACAAAAAGATGTCTTATAAATGGTTCGATCAGAAGGTGGTTGATGATGTTGCCAAGCGTTCAACAGATTTCTTGACAGTGAACTATACATTGCGAGATTTGTGGGCTCATAAAAACCTGGGCGACACCAGAAAAGCCCTCGACTTTACTCTGCCTGGCCATGATGTGCTTATGTTGAGGCTTTCACCAGTGAAAAAATAAGCAGGTTTATAAAGCAAACCCTTTTCGAAAACAGGGAAGGGTTTTGTAACTAACTTATAATTAAAATTTTTCCATTTATGAAAAGATTAGTTTTTACAATTCTTGTTATTGCTTTGTCAGTTTCTGAAATTATAGCCGGTGGCTTCTTTATCAATTCATTGGGTTACCTTCCCGGGCAGCCAAAAGTAGCTTCAGTTGATCCCTCCATTGTTTCATTTCAGGTGGTTGATGCTGCTTCCGGAAAAGTAGTATTTTCAGCTGCTGCCAGCGAAATTCATTCGCAGGCCGATGTTGAACGTTCGGTAAGGTTTGCCGATTTTTCTGCTGTTTCAGCACCGGGAAAATATTATCTGCAAGCTGGCGACACCTTAAAGTCAGCCGCATTCTCTATTGGTGCCAATGTTTATAACGATGCGCTATATACTTCATTCAGGGCATTCTATCTCTGGCGTTGTGGTACTGCCGTTGAGGGCGAACATAACGGGGTTCATTTTTCGCACCAGGCTTGTCACCTTAACGATGGCTGGCTCGATTCAATTGGTATTTCAGGACAACAAAAGAATGGTACCGGTGGGTGGCACGATGCTGGCGACCACGGTAAATATGTTGTAAATGCTGGTATTACAGTGGGTATGATGTTTATGGCTTGGGAACAGTTTAACGATAAGCTTAAGAAAGCCGATTTCGATTTGCCGGAAACAGCTCCCGGGTTCCCCGATTTTCTTAAAGAGTTGAAATGGGAAACCGATTGGCTCCTTAAAATGGCTTATCCCGATGGCTCAGGCCGTGTTTCGCACAAACTTACCCGTACAAATTTCGAAGGGTTTGTGTTGCCTGAACTCGATACGGAGAAAAGGTTTTTTACCGATTGGACCTCTGCTGCAACTGCCGATTTTGTAGCTATGATGGCACAGGCTGCCCGCTATTTCGAACCGTATGATAAAGCCTATGCGAAAACTTGTCTCGATGCTGCTGTTTCGAGTTATAATTTCCTGACTAATAATCCGGAATATAAGCCTTTAAGGCAGCGGTTCCAGACGGGTGGTTACGGTGGTCGCGATGATGATGACCGTCTTTGGGCTGCTGCAGAAATGTGGGAAACCACTGGAAATAAAGAATATCTTGCCGATTTCGAAAAACGGCTTTCATCGATGAACGTTAAGGTAGATGAAGATTGGGATTGGGGCAATGTGCGCAATATGGGAACGTTTACCTATCTTTTATCGAAAAGAGAAGGTCGGAATGCTGAGCTTCTGCAAGAAGTTAGGAAACAAGTGGTTGATGTAGCTAATGTAATTGTAGACAAAGCCACTAACGATATCTTTGCCCGTCCGTTAGGTTCGAGGTATTACTGGGGGTGTAACGGAACAGTTGCCAGGCAAGTGCTTAATCTTCAGATTGCCAATAAAATTAATCCCGACGCTCGTTATGTGAAAACGGCTCTCGATGCTGTGCATAATATTTTTGGCCGGAACCAATATGGCAGGTCGTTTGTTACCGGCCTTGGCCATAAGCCACCTATGCATCCTCACGATCGTCGCTCAGGGGGCGATTCTGTTGCTGATCCATGGCCCGGGTATATTGTTGGTGGAGGTAATAAAGCCACCGACTGGAAAGATGAAGAGGCAAGCTATACAACCAACGAAGTGGCCATTAACTGGCAAGCTGCTCTGGTGTATGCACTTGCTGGTTTTATGGAATAAGAATTAAAAGCAACTTGCATAGTGCACTGCTTCAAGGTTGTCAAACCATTCCGGCGTTTCACCCGGATTATATAGGTAGATGCTTAATTCGTGGTTGGGAAGATCTTGCTGAATGAAAAATTCTAGCTGAAGTTTTTCCCAACCATTTTCTTCTGTTTCAATTACCTTATCGCCGTGCAGATAAAGCCCTCCGCCGCCAACCGATGCTGCTACAATACCACTTCTGCTGTCTTTCTGTGCTTTGCGCCATACCGAAATAGCAAAACTATCGCCTTTTTGTATATCGTTCAGCCTGAGAGTCATGCCGAACGGATTGTTTTTATCGAGTTTTGCCGAATATTTTCCTTCTAATGCTTCTTCCGGGCTTTGTGTGTTTCCATTTCCTGCTGTAATGACATTATCCTGAATGATATAGCTATCTTTCTGGTCGTTCAGGGTTTCTGCATCGCAGCGAATAGTGTAACGTATTTTTCTTTCGGGGAGCGTGTAATTTTGCGTTTGATTCTTTAGATCGAAAATAAGTACATTCCCGTATTCACCTACCAGATTGCGGCTGAACGCTTGCAAATAGGGTTTTATGTATAATTCTTTAATCCCATTTATTATCAGATATTTTGCCCCGTTTTCTATCGATTCAGCAATTCCAGCGCTGTCGTGGTTATAGTATTTTTTTTCTCCCCGGTTGAATTGTGCGTCGACATACTCAGTCCAGCCTTTCTGATTCATCGCATAAAGGCTTACATGGCTATAATCAGGGATCGAAATTACCCTGTCGTCATGTTGTATGCCTAGGGAACGCAGGTATGGCTCAATAGAGTACAAATCTTCTTGACTCTGGAAGTTATTGATGCTTTCATACCTTTCTGTTATAATTTGTTTTGCGTGCCAGGCATTTATAGTCACAAAGAGGGCAAATGCGATTTTTAAATAAGGTGAATTAAAAATGGGCTTTGCCAAGGTTTTCAGCCGATCGAAAGTTGCCAGAATAATCAGAACAGGAAGTATGTACATGTCGATCACATAATAATCGTGTTCTTTGAAAGTCCAGAACTGAAGTATGCTGTATGCCAAAAGCTCTAACGAGATGAAAATCATGATCCATTGAAGTGGCTTGTTGCCTTTTCGGAAGGTGAAAATCAAAAAGAGCACACAAATTCCTAAGAAAATCAAGGTTGACGGATGAAAATAATTGTCGAGCCAGCGTTGGCTAATTGCTTGTAAAACGGTGTTGATGCCTGTCTTGTCTAAATCCCATATTGGAAAAATTGTGGTTGAAAAGTACGTGCAACGGTGTGAAATGTTGTACCAGTGGGCAAATAAGATCCAACTGCCAATTACGAAAAAGGCTGCAAGGAATGGGAGAAGATAGAAGTACGTTTTTCCAAAAAGCTTTTGTTGTTGCCCGAAGTTTACCTGTTTGAAGAGTTCCAGAACAATGATACCACAAATGGCAAAAGCGCTGAAAAGGGCAGTAATCTTACATGCCCCGCCAATGAAAAAGGCCAGCACCGAGAGCAGGAACCAGCGATTTTTCTTCTCGTCGAGAAACCGTGAAAAGTAATACCAGCCTACAAACACAAAGGCCAAGGCCGATGAGTTAGAAAGGTAATTGTTCCCATAATATACTAATACCGGAGCTGTGAAAATCAATAAGGTAAGCGCAATGCTCCAGAATATATCTTTTAGCACAAAACGAAAAAGCTTAAAAAGATAGAAAAGACCGAAAAAGAAAATAAGTGTATTTAAGAGCCTGAAAATAATGTCGTGATGTCCAAATGCTGAATATAACAAGGCTACACAGTAATAAAGAATGGGGATTTCGCTGGGGCTGCATTTGCCCGTGGTGCCCCCGTCGGAGGTGAGGTTGTGTGTTTCGGGCTCGAAAAACCGCATCCCGTTTTCATAATAATTGAGGGTCAACGAGGCACAATCTGATTGCCTCCATGCGTGTATCGATTGTGGTGGTTTGCTGATAATTGATTGATAATCATATAAAAATGAAAACACAAGCAATGTTGTAACAAAAAGAAATCCGGGATATTTCAGTAGTATGTCTTTAAGGTTATGCACAAGGTTTTAATTTTTATTTTCGAGTATAAAGATATGTTCATTTTATATTTCGGCAAGTTTATGATACAACGATCAGAGAAAGTATTTTTGTTGAGATATTAATCGATGCTATGCCTGAAATCCGTAAAATATTTCCTTCCGATAAATTGTTGTGGGGGTACACCCGGAATTTACTCGAAATATCGTTCCCTGAGAATGAGCGGCGTGATTTTTCCCGACAGTGCTTGTTGGCTTGTTCATCCGAGGTATTTTCACAAGGAGTGATCATTGAGAATAAATTACCTGTTGGCGTAATTTGCTGGTGGGATTTTCCGAAGTTTCTTTATATAGAGCATTTTGCTATCGACCCATTACAGCGAAACAGACGACTTGGGGAGAAGGTGCTTAAAACAATGCATGAACTTGCCTGCCTCACCTTGGTTGTTGAGGTTGAATTGCCTGATAGCGAGTTAAACAACAGGCGAATTAACTTCTATAAGCGGAATGGTTTTTCGTTGTACGATGAAGATTATTTACAGCCACCTTACCGAACCGGTGATGATTTTTTGCCCATGAAGCTTATGGCAACAAACCTCTTAAATCCAGGGTTTGATGAAATTAAGCTAACGCTTTATCGCGAAGTATACGGGTTTACAGAGTAATAATGCCCTTTTCATCCAGCCGCCGATTTACAATAGCAAGTGCTTGTTTCTCTAATTCAATGGCTTTGTTTTCAATGCAAATGGCCTCGTTTATTATGCTGTAAATTAGTTCTTTGTCGTGAAAAAGCGGAGCGTTTGCCCTGATGGTTATTGCAGAACTCCTTACCGCAGCGCATAGGGCAATAGCTCCTGTGGCTGTATCGGCCAATGTGCTTGCAGGACCATCTTCGGCCATGAGAATTAACATTTTCAATGCCGATACCCCTGTTTTCATAAGTTCCAGGGGAATTTCGGTAGCACTTTTTGCCGTAGTTGCTAAATTCTCAAGCCTGAGTTGTTTTTCATGAGTGGTTCCTTGGGGTAATGCCAAGGCATTCATCAACTGCCGATAGGCTTCAGAATCATCATTGCAAAGTTTTAATAATTTGGTTATTAGTTCTTTGCCTTTTTTAGACAATGCTGAAAATTTTGTTTCACTGCTTTCATCTCCGTTTTTTTTGTGCAAAATATTGGCAACCATGGTTCCGAGGGCTGTTCCAAGGGCAGCAATGGTTGCTGAGGCTGAACCTCCGGCTGGGAGTGGGGTAGGTGCTGCCGTTTGTTCTACATATTCTTTTACCGAAAGATCGGTCAATTGTGATTTTTTTTCTTTATCAATAAGAAACTCAATAATCTTCTTTTTCGGGTTGAATGGGGCTAATTCTGCAAGGCCAAGAGAATCAATGGCAACTTGTAAGATTTCTTCCATTGAAATGTCGGTTGAGCGGTGTTGCTTCTTCAAAAAATAGGTTCCGGCATTGAGTATGGCCTGAAGTGGAATTAGTCCTATGAGTTCGGAGCCTGTTACCTTTATCCCATGTGCTTCTGCCCTTTCACATGTAGTTTCAAAAACCTGTTCAATCGATGTTTTTTCCAGATCAGTGATGTTGTACGAGCATTGAGCAATTCCGTAATCTTCAATATACCAACCAATTCCTTTCACTCCTTTAAGTAATCCGGGGTCGAAAATTGTTTTTCCTCGTTCGTCTTTTATTATGTCTCCATGAGGCATATTCCCGTTGCGTTTTGGGGTGCCTTTTTCTCTCACTTCAGCAGCAATTTCGCTGGCAATTTGTGCCGATTTGGTGTTCAGGTTAACATTGTATGCCAAAAGTATATTCCGGGCTCCCAGGGCAATAGCTCCTGTTTGCGCTACTTTTGTGGTGAAGCTGGCTGGTCCAAAATCGGGTTTCCACTGGGGATCTGTCAATTTTTGCGGAAGGTTTTCATATTCCCCCGCACGACAACTGGCAAGGTTCCGGCGTTTTTCTTCAAATGCGGCAAATTCGTAACAGTAAAAGGGTATTCCAAGTTCTTCGCCAATGCGTTTGCCCAGTTCTCGGGTTAGTTCCACTGTTTCTTCCATGGTAATCCCATACAGGGGAATGAGCGGCAACACATCGATAGCACCAAATCGTGGATGTTCACCATGGTGCTTCCTCATGTCGATAAGTTCTGAGGCTATTTTCACCATGTTAAACGCAGCTTCACAAACCGCATCAGGGGTTCCGGCAAATGTTACTACCGTTCGGTTGGCAGCCCTGCCCGGTTCAACACCGATGAGCTTCACCCCATTTATACTCTCAATTTCACGGGTTATCTGGCCTATAATCTCCATATTGCGGCCTTCGCTAAAATTGGGCACGCATTCGATATATTGCTTCATTGTTACTAAATATATATGATATTCAGTGTTTTTAAAAGGTATGAATGATTGTCGAAGCGGTTGTTTCTTTACTTCGGATGCGCCACTTTTATAAGTTTCGAAACATCGTATCCGCGAGCTTTTGCTTTGTTTAGCAGCATGTTGTAAGTATCATTGTCCATGTTGGGTTTTCTCGAAAGTATCCAGAGGTATTTCTCGCTGGAACTGCCAATTAGTGCATATTGATAGTTTTCATCTAGTTCAAGAATATTATAGGGCGAATAGAATATCCAGAAAAACGATACTTTCAAGTTGCGAGGAGTAGCAGCACTAGTAAGTTTGGCCTTACCGACGGCTTTTTGTTTTTTACCGTTGACCCCGTTTTTGTAGCCTTCGTTCACAACTTCTATGGTTCCGTCGTTGAGTAGGGTATAGGTGGCCGTTGTTCCCTCAAGCCCTCGTTCAAACGAGTGGTCGAAACGGGCTACTTCGTACCAGCGGCCTAGGTATTTGCTCAATTCAAAAGGAAAAGTATTTGTTATGGTTTGATCGGGTTGTGCCATGGCAGTGAGTTTGAATGCAATTAATAATAAGGTTGTTACAATCATATTTTTCATCACCTCAAATTTTAATTATTATTTTATGTTTTTCCTTATACAAAATAACAATTTTAATCGGATTGTTTCTTTTTGCATTATTCTTTTATTTTTCTGCCCGATAATTATTGATTGCACTTCACAGTGACAACTTCGTTGAATATGAGTATGGTGAGGTGCAGATTGCTCTTTTGCTTTGCCACGATGTGATGTATATAAGAAAAAGAAAAGAGGCTGTATTTTTTACAGCCTCTTTTCTTTTTTATTTCTTCTGAAATTTCACCGTCTTGATACTTTCTTCACTTTCTGCAATCAATGTGTAAATTCCTCTTGTAAGCGACTTAACATCAACGCTTTTGTTGTTTTCAATCACAGGTTTCTTTATAACTTCTCTTCCCGACAGATCGACAATTGTAATTGATGATATTTCTTCGTTTCCCGAAAAATAGAGTATATCGTCCACGGGTACCGGGTAAATTTTCAAGTCGGATGTTTTCATCTCGTCGCTCGAAACTGTTTTGTTGACTTTAATATTGGCAAAGCCTTGCACCATGTTTTTCCCTTCAGCATCGAAAGCTTTTAGGGTGAGAAGGAGTTGGCCGCTGTTTTTAGGCTTTCCAACCACTTTAACCGAAAATGCATTACTGGTTTTACTGGGGTAAACTTCAATTTTGCTTACCAAAGAATTGTTATCAGGAGTTACAAAGTATTGAAGATCAACGGCTGATGGATTTGTAACCATCACCTCGAATGTGATAGAATCGGTGTCGTTTAGTTGCATATCTTCAACGGCTTGGATTGAAAAATCGGGGGTTCCATTCATGTAATAGATGCAGTTAATCATTGGCCCCCAGATGTTTCCGGGTAGCGAATGCCCTACGTTAGGTACAATTTCCAGATATACATCGGCATTGTGCGCTTTTAGGCTATCGTACACGTTAATGATGGGAGTATAGTTCGGGTCTTTCGAGCCAACGGAAATAACAATCGGGGTTTTGCAATCGAAATTGTACAATTCAGGGTTTGCAGCTGTAATCCATGGTTCCCATGGAAAAATCCCTTTGAATGGATAGAAATTATTAAGCCCGTGGCGGGTAATATATTCTCCGTTACACGACATGCCAGTTAGGTAAATTTCATTCTCGTTTATCGGATAAAATGCTTTTGTTGAGTCGATTGCTGTAATCAACATGTTTAATTCACTTTCGGGAATAACTACCGATTTATTGTCGGGGCATACTACAATCATGCGCAGGCTGTCAGCCAGGGTCGAAAGGGCATTTCTGTATTGATCTGCACTTCCTCCGCAATAGTGCATGGCAACAATTAAGGGGTACTGTTTGGTTGAATCGAAATCGCTGGGAATGCTGTAGCAGAGTTTGTAGGTAATTTCGTTCTCAACCATCGATGCATCTACTTTAATTGCCCCACGTGCAGGCGAAAAGCAAAGCATGAATAGAGTGAAGATGATTAAAATTTGTGTTTTCATGGTTTTTATTTTAAATAATTTATAAAAAGATGTAATATAGTTTTGTATCGAAAAATATGCTAATGATTAGTTTTTCGTAATCAAGACATTCGGACAGAAATTAACCCCTATGCCGCAAAAGCCAAAAAATTGCTTTGGGAATAGCTTCTTTGTGTATTGACAGGTGTGCCTGACGGCTTATTATTTATTGAAAGATAGTGTGTTGGCCTCGTTGGTGTTTTGCTGTATTACGAAGGTGTTTTTTTTCAAAGAGATTTGATTTTGATATTTCCTTGTTCGGTGTTCAAGGAAAGTGTATTTATCAGCAACTAAGTTGGATAAACGGGGCGGAGGTAATGCGATGCAGCTTTTCAGGAGTGAAATGCCTGTGCCGGGCTTGTATTATT
>Ga0123335_1000523_pt1 | contig 65235 bp, 55 predicted proteins | sample BiotimSIPDNA_2_FD_89707 | JGI IMG/M metagenome (GOLD analysis project Ga0123335, IMG submission 89707) | Anaerobic biogas reactor microbial communites from Washington, USA - Biogas_R2 time_0 SIP DNA | ecosystem: Engineered > Bioreactor > Anaerobic > Unclassified | place: Washington, USA... | reverse complement strand
TGAGGATTGTTTTGAAGCAGGTTTAAATGGTGATTGCCCGGATGCATCGGACCTAAACCATTTTTCTGCCTTAACGGATGGTTCATATTGCAAAAATCCATTAAACGATGAAAAAAACGCTGATGTTTCAATTTTTGATTTGCGCTCGGAGACATAAATTTCAGGGGTTATCTCGTCAACAAGAGAATGGTCTGGTTTAATAGTGCTTTTAGTTCGTACCCATACAGACAACGGTGCTTCTGTTAAGCGTTTATATTCCTTGTGTTCTTCAGGTGTCATGGTTGCAGTATCAACATCCTCATGATGATAGTAATCGATTCCGGTTGAAATTCGCCACTGTTTTTTTCCCTGTTTATTTGGACTGGTGTTTTCGCTGAATCCATCTTTGAAATTATTGTTCAATAATTCAAGCGCATCAGAATACAGCCCGGCTTCAGCAAGTGCATCTGTGGTCAGGAAGATCTGGTCAGAAGAATTTTTTTGTATCAGGCTGTCACGAAGTATTGTGTAAGAAAGAGAATCGGAAGTTTCCTGGGAAACAGCATTAATAAAAAAAATCATAAGAGATATTAAAGCTGTGAAAATTTTAGACTTCATAACTTTTATTCACACCTGAGCTGTATTTTTTGCAATAATGATTCACTTATTTCAAGTGCTCTTACGGCTGATCCGGTTTCATTTGAACTGTAAAGGCTGTCTGCCCGTTTTAAATTAATCCTGGCCTGTTCCCAAAGCGTATTTACTGCGTTGTCATTACAGGATTCGATTTTTTTATTTAACGTTTTGCAAAGTTCTTTTATATAACCAAGTCGATGTTTAAAACTATTTTCTTTGCTTTTGCTATCATTACCCAATCCGGTAATTGATTGAAGTTCACTTAACTTAACTAAATAATCATCAAGGTCATTTTGCAGCGTTTCATTACTCCTGCAGAACAGGTTAACACTTGATTCGATGCACGATGGACATACAGGTCCACTGCTCTTGAGATCATCATGAAGTTTATCGGCTTGTCCACGAATCCTTTCATAACGATTTCTGAAATACTCAAGCCGGTTTTCATGTGCAGAAACCTTATCTGAAATATTGTCTTTATCAGCAGTTTTAATATCAGTAACGGTTCGTTTCAGTGAATGGAGACTGGTTTCGTATCTTTTCAATGAGCGTTCAATTCTTTCCATAACTGATAAACATCTATCAAATTCAAACTGTACAATTCTGACATCTGATTGAGCGTAAACGGACAATTTTAAATTGAACCCGCAAAGCATTAAAAAAATTAAAGCCGATTTTATTTTCATCAACATACCTGCTTGAAAGCTGCTCTGTATTCAACATTGCATTTTACATAAGAATTGATTTCTTGATATTTTTTATTATTAAATGATTCATGATTTTGAATCACTCAGAACCATTAAGCAAACTATCTATAATTGATTCAAGTTCTTCAAATGTTAAAAGCCCTCTTCTCCTCTCAAGTTCTATTTCGGTGCTGTCTTTGAAAAAGCGATATTCCGGACAATGATTTACGGCGTAGCGTCCATAAATATTGGATTGGCTCCAAACTACATTGTATCGCGCAATAACAGCTTTCCCTTCATAAAGTTTTGCAATATCTTCAATAATTGGTATCATTGGAATACATTCGTATCCCCTTTCTACCAGGAAAAACACCATCGCTGTTCTTCCGTAACGCAAGACAGTAGTATCAAATGTAGAATCTGTCAACAAAGGATAATCGTAAGTTGCTGTATCTTCAGGTTCGGTAGTATCAGAAGTATCCTGTACCAGTTTTCCTGCTATTGCACTGTCCAAAAGAGAAGAAAGTGTATCATAAATAATTGCAGAATCAATTGTGTTAAATTCCAAAACTTTCTCGTTATTCATGAATATAACATAGGTGGGCACGTTTTTTACATGAAATACTTCATATAAAGTGTCATCATCAATATTATTCGTTCCTACAAATACAGAATCGTTATAACTGACAGCAAGGCTGTCTATAACCCACGCTACATCATTACATGTTCCACATGCACCAGAATAAAACTCAATTAATGTAATATCATTTTGATTCAGAATTTCCTGATAATTATTGATTTTGAATTTTTTGGCAATTTGTGGCTCATGTACTGAAGGCTCATGTACATCAGGTCCATTCACACACCCTGATAATAAAGCAACTATTATTAATGGTATTAACAGATAATTCAAGCTTGTTATCCACTCCTAAGTTGCGATTGCAAGAAAAACAGCCAGCCCGATAAGCACAATCCCAAAAATGATCTTAATCGCAACAAGATTTTTCTGTGTAGTTTTTGCAAGTTTGTCCCATTTCATTCCATAATAAGCCAGAATCATTACAATCAGAAGTGGTACGACAAATAGAAAATTGTAAAAAATCAGATACAACCATCCGGTAAAACGAAGGCCTTCCTGTTTAGTCATCAAAACTATAGTTGGCAAATAAACCTGTCCTGTACAAACAGCTTCTAAAAGTGTTACTAAAAATCCTGTAATAACGGCTCCGGTTGCCAACTGGGAACCGGCAAGGTTACCGGAAATAACCTTGTGTATTCTTAGTTTTACTACTTTGGGAAGCTGTAGTTTTATGTCTTCAGTTTTTTTCGACTTTTTAAATCGGAATGCATCAGCAAAACTTAAAGTACCAACGATTCCTGCAAATCCCACAGCACTCCAACGTATCACTTTAGACATCCATCTGTACTGATCTAAAGCTGTAATAATGCGAAAAGCGCCTATACCAAGCAGCAGATAAGTAATAAAAACGGATCCGGTAAAACACATTCCAATAACAAGTACTTCCTTACGTGATCTTTTTTTGGTCGCAAGGAATGATACCAGAAAAATCATTGTAGCAATTGCGCAAGGATTTACTCCATAATTAATCCTGCAACAAGAATGCTTATAAAGGAGTATTCTTTAAACCTTTGAGCCAGTTTCTCTGCTATCTTTTCTGTTTCCAGATGAACATTTTCTGAAACAACCATCCATTTTTGCGGGTTATTGAGATAATATTCAATTAAACGGCTTCCATGTTTTCGAATATCCTCCTTACCGGTTAAAAATGTGTCGGGGAAAAATATTGTAATGGGAGCTGAAGCTTTAACATTGTAATCTTCTTCCAGCTTTATCAGCAGATTAAAACCGGAATCTGTATCGATATCATATATACGCAGATCTATTTTCTCTTCATTAGACTTTTGAGCTGGAAATAAAATCGAATGTTTTATCTCCATACAGTCACCACATGTAGCCCCTCCAAAAAACTGAATAATCAGTTTATCTGCTTTATTTTTTATGCTGTCATTTTGTGAGGATTCGCTCGAAGAAACTGAAAACGCAGAAAATAAAAAGACAAATAAAACGATTAGCAACTTTGATATCATAACTGATCCTGCTCTTGAAATCTGAAACTTGATATTAAAATACCTTAGTAATAAGAACATAAACACATATACACCTATGTGGTTGAGAATGTGTCTCAAAAAGATAAAATTAATTTATAACACCCTTTTTGTCTAAAAATTGAATTTTTTTTTTGAAATTTCATCATATTTTCCGTATTCTTACAATAGCTTCTTATACAAAACTGCAGTTATGCATAAGAAGAACTAAAAAAGCAGCCCCATTGGGGCTGTTTTTAAAAATTCAAACAGATTTCATTTACAGTTTTGCGCAAACACTCTTTCCAGTATGATTCCAGTCCTTCAAACCTTTTCTGAATAAATTTCACAGGTTCATCAAATTGAAAAGTGCAGAGCAACCCTTCAAAAATCATAAAACCGATTTTCATAGTCCTGATATGTCTTAATGTTATGTTCTGAAATGGCGCTATCCACTCATGAGGTCTACCAGTAAGATTTTCTTCACTTAGTAATAACATTTCAGCAGTTTTGATTGCAGATTTGAAATAATGATAGCCAAAAAACAAACCACTGCCTTCAATAAAATCGGTTTGCGATAATTTAGGGAACATTTCTGTAATCTCATTTTTTGAAATGATAAATTTCCCAATGGATGATGCGGTTTCGTCATTATCGAAAAACAAAAGATCTATTCCTTGTTTTCCGTTCTGGCTATAATGAGAAGGTATTACGATGTTTTTTTCGGGCATTTTCTCCCTGAACTCTTCGAACCAGCAGGTGTTATTACCTGAATCAGGAAGATCATTACCATTCTGGATCATCTCGATCCGTTTTTTAAACATTTGTGATTGAAGTTCTCTAACTGAAACGGAAACAAACGAGGCAATTGAAAAGTTGTCATTATGTGACATTGGTCACCTCCTATTGTTTTGAGATTATAAAAAGCCCAGAGTTCTCAACGCCAATAGGAGCGTCCCGGTCCTCACGAATACCGGACTCTGGGCAAAATAATTACCACAAAAATTTGGTCCTGTTTACGGACCGGAAAAGCTGCCTATTGTTATGAGATGTTGAATATTATAATAAAAATAAGATTAAATAGCAATATAAAAATATTCAAACCTGAACTGAAACAAAAATTGATCATGATCCTGCATCACAGCCGCTGCAGATATTGCTGCTCTACCCATCAAACGACTTGTTTTCTTTTATCTCAATCTATATAATTATTGAATTATGCATATCTCGGAACCGGTTTCAGTATTAATTAATTCACTTTCAATTACCGACAACTTTGAATCTGGAGTTATAAAACTTGCTTCATTTTTCAGAAATACAGAAGAGAAATGGAATCCGGCAAAGATAATCAGTGAATTTTTCAATGTTGCAGAAAGTAAACTTATTGAATATTGTTTATACTCATTTCTTGATATTACAAGATCAGATATCAACTTGTTGAAAATTGCTGTCCGTTTTAAGAATTTACACCGGTTGATGGTACGCTATTCTTTATACTTCAATACATTATCAGACAATGAAATCAAAATTGTTTCTGATCTGAAAGACAAGCTTCCTGTAAGAGAGCCCCATGACATAATGATATCCGGAAAAGTTTCACAAAAATGGAGTAAGTCCCTGTCTGATGGTGATGAGATCGGTCCAAATAGCCGAAAACAGTTTGCATTTTTACTGCGCAGTGAATCCAGATCTTTACGAGCTCGCCTTAACTGGTTATCAGAAAACGTAGACTCGTATGATATGAAATCCATTTCCAAACTTCTCCCCTATTTAACTGCAGGTGAAGAGTATGCGAAGGATCTTGATGATTTGAGCTGTATAATTGAAAGAGGTGATCCTTTCGGTTTACCAGTTTGCAATTTTGAATTACATATGAAAGAGCACGGATTTAAAAAATGGATGAAGCGAATTGATTCAGATTCAGATCTCACACTTTTCTGTAATATCATTAACCTACAAAAACAACGTCTTGTTCCGGTTAGAAATCTTATAGCTACATGCTCAATCATAAGAGCTTTGAACAACAGTAGTATGGGACCCTTTCAGTGGACCCAAGCTGCCCTGAGTTGTACAAACAGAGACGGTTTTATGATTGATGCCGGAAACAATATAGGAAAGGTCCGCTCTTTAATTCGAAACAGCGCTGTAAAAATAGAAGGTACTTATCTGAAAGGTAATTTTAATGACAGCTCTTTTACCCAGTTAATCGGTAATAATATGCTTAGTCTGCAAACAGGTACTCAAACAGAACCCACAGTTAGGGAGATTGTCATTCGATGCATGCAAAATGATATTCTGATTCTGGGGTTATTATCTGATCCGCGTGTTTTCAACAAACCAGGAATTGTTGAGCAGATTGCAAAAAGTTCCCGTTCGCTGGCAGTACTTCAAAAAATTGCTTCTACACGTGAATTATATACTGGCCAGGCAAATACCGGAGTAGCACTCGCTTTATTGAAAAACCCGACTAACATTCCGATTTCATTATTACGAACTTTTATTAATTCCCGATATGTATCTTTATCTGAAATGCGTTCTCTTGTAAATAACCGTTATAATATCAGACGAGAGATATATGGAGAGATTCAAAGGTATCTTGATAGAAAAAGGTGAGTTTATAAAAACCGTATCTGATTTTTTCAGTCTGTTACACTAATCAATTTCAGCCGGATATGTCTTAAAAAACTGCCAGCATTAATCAGCAGAATTCCAGAAAAACGCTTTTAGCCTCGTAACATCTTTTAAAAACATGCACCCGACAGATTTTTTTTATTGAATCGTAATTCAGCCTGTAGCACTTTTTTGCTATTTATACTGTATAGAAACATGTTAACAGATCCATTTTGAACAAATATGACAACTTTCGAATAACCGGAACTGTTCAAATAATTATGATTTCCCCTGAATAAGTATTGTTAATCTTATATTTTGGGAATTTAATTCCCTGTTATATTTTTAGAGTTATTTTTTATTATCTTTGAACAGAAAAAATGAGTTGTTTTAATTAATAAGGAGTTTTTACATGGCACCACATATAGGTATTTGGGATGAACTTGAGAACGCCATTGCCGATATCGGCCTTGCAGACTGGGGGCGCAAAGAGATAAAAATGGCAGAACAGGAGATGCCTGGGTTGATGGCAATCAGAGAGAAATATTCTAAGGATAAACCTCTTGATGGAGCAAGAATTTCCGGATCACTTCATATGACAATTCAGACAGCAGTTCTTATTGAAACTCTTGTTGAATTAGGTGCACAAGTCAGATGGGCTTCATGCAATATTTTTTCTACTCAGGATCATGCAGCTGCAGCAATAGCAAAAAGTGGAATTCCCGTGTTTGCATGGAAAGGTGAAAGTCTGGATGAATACTGGAGTGCCACATTCAAGGCTTTAACATTTTCCGGTGGTTTTGGACCAAATCTGGTTGTAGATGATGGCGGGGATGCTACCATGATGATCCATAAAGGATACAGAATGGAAGAGGGTGATACATGGGCTTCATCTCCATCAGACAGTGCTGATGAAGAGTCACTTAAAAAGGTTCTGCGTGCGGTTTATAAAAAAGATCCAGGGCATTGGCATAAAGTTGTTAAAGAATGGAAAGGTGTTTCTGAAGAAACCACCACAGGTGTACACCGCCTCTATCAGATGATGCAGCAAAAGACATTACTTGTACCTGCCATCAATGTCAATGATTCTGTTACAAAATCAAAATTCGACAATCTGTATGGCTGCAGAGAATCACTGGCTGATGGTATAAAAAGGGCAACTGATGTCATGATTGCCGGAAAGATTGTAGTTGTATGCGGATATGGTGATGTTGGTAAAGGGTGTGCACAATCTATGCGAGGATTAGGAGCACGGGTTATAATTACTGAAATAGATCCTATCTGTGCTCTTCAGGCAGCAATGGCAGGTTATGAAGTAACAACTGTAGAAGACGCTCTGAGTATCGGTGATATTTATGTAACCACTACCGGAAATATTGATGTTATTACAGCAGAGCATATGTCGAAGATGAAGGATCAGGCAATCGTATGCAATATTGGTCATTTTGATAATGAGATTCAGGTGTCACTTCTTGAAAAATGGCCCGGAATCAAAAAAGAAACAATTAAACCTCAGGTTGACAAATATACATATCCTGATGGTCACTCAATATACCTGCTTGCTGAGGGGCGTTTAGTCAATCTTGGCTGCGCAACCGGCCATCCTTCATTTGTCATGTCCAATTCTTTCTCTAATCAGACTCTTGCCCAGATTGACTTATGGAAGAAACGGGATGAGTATAAGCCAGGTGTTTATGTCTTATCTAAAAAGCTGGATGAAGAGGTTGCACGTCTTCATCTTGCTAAGTTGGGAGTAAAGCTAACCAAAATGAACCAGAAACAGGCTGATTATATCGGAGTTTCTGCAGATGGCCCATTTAAGCCGGACCACTACAGATATTAAGCAATAATAAATATTGAACTTGCATTTAAATTTAAAACGGATCATCCTGAATGAAAATTAAAGGAATAGGAATATGTCCCCCACCCGGAGCACAGAATAATTTTTCTGTTACTCCGGAGCTTCTTGCAAGTTGTCTTGCCCGTTATTCACGTTCTAACAAAGGGATTGATTCCATACTTGCATCTATCGACTGGAATGATCCGGATAAATCGGTTGATTCGATTTTCCGTTTTGTTGACTACGGACATGCATCAATTACTGGTATGACCGGAGGTATTGCCATTGTTATTGATGGGTGTTCAATGTTTCTGGCATACAAGCTTTTTGAAATTGCACAGTTGTGTGATGGTCAGGAGTCCAGTACCCGTTATATAAAAATGGATAGATCCAATCTTCAGGATGCCTCAATTCTCGGAATTCCCCGGGAATTGATTCCTGAATGGGAATCAATAATGGAGCAGGCATTTACGATCTACCATGAACTTTACGACAAACTTGACAAGCAAATCCAGGACAATCCGGATCTTATACGATATCCTTCTGGAAGCGGACCCAAAGTAGTTGACCGTTTGCGCAAAAACTATGCATTGGACCGCTCACGTTATTTCATCCCTTTTGCGACCAGGACAAATGCAGCATTTGTAATGACCGCACGCGCCTGGGTTGATACAATAAAACAGCTTGAATCGATACCACTTATAGAAGCTCGCGAATGTGCGTCGGGAATAAGGAAAGAACTGGCCAAATATGTTCCACGAATGATAAAACACAGTTATGCAGATAAAGCCAGTATAACTCAGACAAAATTCGCTTTTGATAATCCTGTAAACCAGATGAAAGAAAATGGAATTAATATCGGTAATCTTAAAGATGAAGTATTCCTTCAAATTGAACAGCAATGGCCGCCTTTTATTTCAAAATTTCAATCAATACACGATTCCTTTCTCGGAAAATCAAACCGATACAGTTTGACAGGCAATAGCATAAAGAGGGTTTTTGTACGTGCTGCATGGAATAATATGGCAATTGCTGAGCTTCGGGATCTTAACCGTCATAGAAGCGGTTATCGTTTCAGTACACTTTGTCCTGAAGGATTTTATTTGCCTGAAGGAGTGGATCATCCTGACCGCAGCAAGCTTCTTAACAGACAGAAAGCATTTCTTGAAAAACTTTTACAAACTGATTCCTGTTATTCATTTGTTTATGGTTTGTTTCTTGGCACACAGGTATCTTTTGAGCATTCTACCCATTTGGATAAATTTATCTATGAAATAGAACTCCGCACAGGTTCAGGAGCACATTTCCGGTATGCTGAACATCTTTATGCAGCTTACAGAAAACTGATTGCAGAAATTCCTGAACTCGAATCTCATATTAATATTGGAACTGCAGAACCGGAATGAAAATTGAAATTTCATTTATCCGGTGATGGTTTTCCTGAATTACTTGCTTAATCCCATTAACAAAATCTGATTACCAGTCAGATTTTGTTTTCATAATATTTTCGAATTTTTCTTTTGCTTTTGGTTTTGCGGTATTCAATTTAAACGAACGAGAGTTAAAATTCTGTATTGTGATTTTTTTATTTCACGGCTGTAAAATTTGCAAAAAATAGAAAAATGCTAAAAAGGAGCATTTGTATGCAATTAAAAATCATGAATCATACATTGCAAAATAAAATGTTTCAATAATACAGGTGTCTCTCTGATGTCAATAATATTTTTGCTAAAAATTCCATGAAATGTCAAAATAGCTGTTTTTTACTTTTTTGTAAATACTATCTGTTTATTGATTATTCAATAAGATTCGGAGGCTGCTATGACAGGAAATTCAATCCTCAAAAAGATAGCCATAATTGGAAGCTATATTCCGCGGGAATCCTTAATTGCAGCATTTACCAGTAATTTGTACAGATCTATATGTGAATTGTATCCGCAGATTGATTGTCATGCTTTTGCTCTCAGTGATAAACCGGGAGAATATGTTTATTCTGACGAAATAAAGTTGGAAATCGATGAAAAGAACTTGCTTTCATTTCAGGATGCAGCAGATTTTATTAATTTATGCCGATTTGATGCAATATGTTTTCAGTATAAGGAAGATGAATCTTTTCAGGATGAAACTAAAAGTATCTTTTCTTTAATAAGAAAAATAAATGCACCCGTAATAATGACATTTCACACATCGGCAAATTTATTTTCTGAACCGCAGCAAACATTAATAAACAGGTTTGCAGACTATCTTTCGGGGCTTGTTATAATCCCGGAAAATTCATCAGCTATTCAAAACATTACTTATGCCACAAAGAACAGTAATGTAAACCTGATCGAGTGCTATTTTTCCAACCATTTTTATTATCCTGATTCAATCAGGTTAAAGCAGGAGTTAAAGTTTTATAAAAATTATGACGATACCGGTTTTTTTGATCAGGAGAAAATTCAGGATAAAAGTTTTTCTTTAAATCAGAATGAATATTCTTTGTATGAATCCTTACACAAATATATTAAATTCTGTGAACATTCATGCAAGAAACCAGTTCTGAATTCCAGATATCCTCTGGCAGTATCAAATAATACCTTTTATCTACCCAGCTTTTGTTTCAATCATTTGAAGAATCTTACAGATTCTACCGGAATTCTTCAGCATGCAAAATACACTATACCGGATTTTAATGAAGGGTATTGCACAGATGACAATTCACGTGCATTGATATTAACAATTTTGCTGGAAAATCTGGGAATTGTTGAAATCAAAGAGTTGTCTTTACGTTATCTGGCCTTTTTGTATCATGCATTTGATAAAAGTCAATGCTGTTTTCGTAATTTTATGAGCTTCAATAGAAACTGGCTTGAACGGGTGGGTTCACAAGACAGTCAGGGAAGAGCCTTTTGGGCACTTGGGTTTTGTGCAGGAAGATCAAACGATCCTTCGATTGTCCAGCTTGCATCAAGTATTATGGAAAAAGCTCTTCCTGAAATTAAAGCCTTGAATTCACCACGAGCACTGGCATTTTCTGCAACAGGAATTTATGAATATTTAAAAAGATTCAAAAATGACCGGTTGTTCAAATCAACTTATCTGAATCTGTTAGAAAGTTTATATCATCTTTATTATCTAAACAGCTCACCAGAATGGCCCTGGTTTGAAAATATTGTTTCGTATGCAAATGGGAAGCTCTCGGAAGCACTGATCTGTGGAGGAGACTGGAGTGGTTCTGAAAGTATGATAGATGCCGGACTTCGATCCTTAAAATGGCTGCTGAATATTCAAACAACACCGCAAGGTTATTTCAGGGCAGTTGGTTGTAATGGTTTCTATCGGAAGGGACAGAAAATGGCCCTGTTTGATCAGCAACCTATAGAAGCATACACAATGGTCAGTGCCTGCCATAAAGCATACCTGGTAACATCCGGAAAGTTTTGGAAAGATTCTGCCAAAACATGTTTTGAATGGTTTTTGGGAAGAAATGATCTTGGCATATCACTTTATAATTCCAAATCAGGTGGATGCAAAGACGCATTACATTCAGACCGTGTTAATTGCAACGAAGGTGCAGAATCAACATTGTCATTTCTTTTAGCACTTTCTGAAATGTATCTACTTTCGGATAAGCAGACTAAGTGAAGACGATTAATAGAAGATCCGTATTGGAGACAGACCAGAATCCCGACTGGTATAATAACCGATTTTATTTAATATAAAATGATAATTACTCGTGTTGCCATGATCTTTGTACACACTAACCTGTTCTGTTTGGTGAATTCACGTTTGGATTTTTAAACCTGAGTTCTGTTTACAGATAGATAACCTGACAAGGTTATAAAAATTTCAGGTTTTCAATAATACCTTGAATAATATTAGGCGAAACGGGTTTTATCAGACACAGATCAATATTTGCAGCTTTTACTTTATCAAATATTTCGGAAAGGTCTACAGCGGTCCACAGGATAACCTTGACACCTGGCATTTTTTGTTTTGCATAGATAGAGATAACAATTCCAGCCTCTTCAATTGTTTCGCTGAATTTCAGATCAGTAATAATGACCTGATAAAGATTTTTATCAATACAGTGCTTTGCTTCATCAAAGGAGGATGATGTATGTACCATCATGCCGGATTTTCCGAACAGTTTTCTGAGAGCAAACAGTACTGTAGGATCATCATCTATTACCAGTACTTTTTTAATTAATTCATTTTTTTTTCTCAAAGAGCCTCCTGAAACGATTAAATCGTGCTCAATAGAAATTTGTTTAATTTTTAAATAAAGCAAATATTGTTCCTGTTTTATAATGTTTTAATTTTTATCAGTCTTATATTAAACAAACCTGTTTTTATAATGTTTACATTAAATTATCACCTGTATATTATTAAATGTTCATCATCAACATATTGTCTGCAATTTTACTTGTTGATATCATGTGTTGATATCTTGTTTGGGTTTTAATTTTTAAACATACTTGATTTTACTCAATTCCTGAAACGACAATATCGTTATTTATTGCAATCTGTTCAATTATGAATATGATGGATGAATTAATTATCAGATTGAGAATAAAATCCATTTTATTTAGTTGCAACAGACCTCGCTGGTGGCATATGCCTTGCAATTACTGGATAAAAAAGAGTCAGGTCCGTTACTATTCACAAAGAGATTTTTCAATTAACGTCTGCTCACTCTTTGTATGGAATCTTAATGGATAATGATATACATAACCAGAAATTAATGGAGGTAGTATGACCCTTAAAGGGAAAATGTATAGCGTGGTTATTATTTTAAGTTCCATTTTGATGATGACCGGCTGTTCTTCTTCAAAAGTAGCAAAGATTAAAAAGTCAGAAGATTCATCTTTGAATAAAACTGAAGAATTTATACCTGGAGATGCAATCAGGATATTTCTGCCACTGGACACAGCTTCTTTTCTTAATGGTACTTATCCAATAGATAACAATGGCAATATTGTCATACCGGCACATGGTCAGATAAGAGTAACCGATTATACTTCGGATGAGCTCTGCCGGCACCTTCAAACCACTTACCAGGAATATCTACGTTACCCTGAAATGCAGATTGAACCTCTGATAAGAGTAAGTCTTCAGGGTGGTTTTGTAAATCCTGGTTTTTACTATGTGCGACCCGACCAGTCGTTATGGAATGTGATTGCTTTGGCAGGAGGAACAACATCAGAAAGAGGACTGAAAAAAATGCGATGGGAACGCAGTAGTTCAGTTATGGAACGGAATTTGATTCCAGCATTGGAATCGGGTAAATCATTACGCAGTCTTGGATTTCGATCGGGCGACCAGATCTGGACACCTGTATCACCCAGAAGTATCAGTGAAATTATTATACGTGATGTACTCCCTGTTGCAACATTTACACTTTCGTTGTATCTGGGTATAAAAACTCTTAATGATGACTGACTGATATAAACTTAAAACGCAGGAGTTAGCAGTGAGCTTCAGAACTCAATCATCCAGAAACTTCGAGGCTGGCATGAAACGTCAATCAGATTATTATCTTCACCTTATATGGCGAAGACTTTGGTTTATAATCCCGGTTAGCATTTTTGTACTGTTCGCCTATGTTTTTGCCATCAATAAGTTTGGCCTGACAAGACCAAAAATGGAAGCTGCTGCAATTTTACAATTTGATAATCCGGACGATCTGAGTGCAGTTGATGAACGAGTAGGACTTCAACCGGATACAAAAGCAATACTTGTAAAAAGCCGCAATTTCATAGAGAGCATTGTTAAAAAGATGGGTTTACAGCTTTCTGTTTCAGAGTATGTCCGTAATGAACTTTTTGACTCTGTCAAAGTAGGAATGGGTGCTCATGTTGGAGAATATGAACTCAGAATCAGAGGTGATTCATTTGCAATATTCTTTACCGATAATTATGAACAGATAAAAAACAGGGTAATAAAAAAAGGTAAAATATCCAATTTCTCAGAAACATCACTTCCAGGAATTAACATATGGTGGACAGAGCAGTATCAGAAAGAACCATTTGACATTAAGTTTAAAATACGGAGAGTTCGCGATGCGGTTGATGACATAGTTAACAATCTGGCAGTCAAAACCACTGGAAAAGACATGACAATAATGGCAATCTCATTGTCTGGTAAAGACTATAAACTTATTACAGATATTGTTAATAATATCGCAGATGACTTTGTACGGGAAAATGCTTTAACCAAACGAAGCAGAAAAGATGAAGTAATAAAAATCCTTCAAAAACAGCTTGAGACAGCTCGAAACGAGATGATTGCATCTGAAGCTGCTTTCAGGAGATATCGGGAACAGAATCCTACAGTTGGAATTCAGGATGCATTTTCTCCACCAGTCCAGATTATGGACCTTCGGGAAACAGAAGCGGAACTAAGGTCATCAGTTATTCAGGCGCAGGGTCTGATAGAACGTTACAATACTGCTAAGGATACAGTACGAACAGGGATTATCGGTGAGATGATCTCATTTCTGAACACATACGGTACAGGAACATCTGAGGGACTTCGGGCACAATTGATGTCGCTCGAACAGGAAAGGCTCATGCTTGATCAGCAATACTCCCCCTTTCATCCACTCGTCAGCGAAAACAAGGCAAAAATAAATCGATTAGGTTCCAAAACAATAAATGCTCTTCGGGATCTCATGAAACAGATTGAACGGAAGTTGCATGAAAATACGGCCCGAATAGAAAAGATCAACTCAGAGCTTGCATCACTTCCAAGAAAAGAGCTTCACTATTCAAAACTTCAGCGGCAATACGAAGTAAATTCTGAGATATTTTCGGCTATCCTGGCCAGATATAATGAAGCAAAAATTGCTAAAGCTGTAGAAATCGGTGATGTTTACGTGGTAGATCACGCAGTTGAGCCCGAAGAAAAAACAGAGCCCAAGGTACTTATTGCCTTGGCGGGATTTGGATTTTTGCTATGTTTCGTTTTTGGGTTCGGCCCAGTTGTTGTTGTCGACTTTTTTGATCGCACTGCACATACTGAAAAGGATCTTCAGAGGATGACCGATCTTCTTGTACTTGAATCGATTCCTGTAAAGCAATCATGGAAAAAAAGTGTCAAAAATGACGATAAGGGTATTGACGAAAAGCTTGTTGCAGCAGACTGCTCACACAACTACGTTGATGAAACATATCGTTCGTTGAGAACCAAAATATTATTGAATTTGAACGAAGAAAAGCAGAAAAGGATCCTTGTTACAAGTATGAATGCCGGAGAGGGTAAATCTTTTACATCTGCCAATCTTGCCATAACCATGGCACAACAGAAAATTCCCACTGTTTTAATAGATGGTGATCTGAGAAGGGGTATTCAGTATCTGTATTTTGGTCTGGAAAAAAAACCCGGATTATCAAACATTCTTACCGGGCATGTTTCAATTGAGGCTTCAAATATACAACCGATACTGCAGAAAACCCATATTCCACACCTTGCATTAATCAGTTCAGGTGAAACTATTCGTAATTCTGCAGAACTTCTCAATTCAAACAGGTTCAGAGATTTTCTCAATTTTCTTTCAAAAAATTTTCAGATGATTATCATGGATACCCCCCCGGCCGGTATAGTAACCGATGCAATTGGAATTCTTGACTCTTTCAGCAGGTATGTATTTGTAATCAGGGCAGCTCATACCAATATTTCAGAGCTGAATAAAAAGATAAGACAGATTCCCGGACTGAGAAAAAAAGTTTTAGGACTGGTTTTCAATGGTGCTCCATACAAGAGAACTGCATATTATCAGTATACAAATTATAAATATTAAAAAACAGGAATATTTTATGTGCGGCATTACCGGTATTTATCATCAGGATCCCAATTTTCCGGTAGATACAGGGATTCTCAAAAAGATGACAAATATTCTGTTCCACCGGGGACCGGATGAGGTCGGGTATTATACAGGAGAAGGAGCAGCACTTGGAATACGAAGACTCAGCATTATTGATATCAATGGCGGGAATCAACCGATACACAATGAAAATTCTACTTTGCATGTTATTTTAAATGGTGAAATTTATAACTATATCGAACTTATGAAGTTTCTAAAATCAAGGGGGCACTGTTTTTATACAAAAAGTGATACAGAAGTAATAGTTCATCTTTACGAGGAATACGGAGACAATTTTGTTAACCATATTAACGGACAGTTTTCAATTGCGATTTGGAACAGCATGTCAAGAGAGTTGATTATAGCACGTGACAGATTAGGTATACGGCCTCTTTTTTATTCAAAGCTTCCTGATGGGATTTTTTTATTTGGATCTGAAATGAAAGCCCTGTTTTGTCATCCATCTGTTTATCCTGAAATTGATTATAAGGGACTAGAACAGCTTTATACTATCTGGGTTACAGTTCCACCAAGAACTGTTTTTAAAAATATTTCAGAATTATTACCTGGTTGTATAATCAAGGTTAACAAGAATGGAATTCACCTGAAAAGATACTGGAAAATCAGTTTTCCTCATAAAAGAGACTACGAAAACCATCCATTGTCGCATTATACTGAAAAGTTAAGAGAACTCGTTTATGATTCGGTAGCATTGAGATTGAGAGCGGATGTACCGGTAGCATCATATCTAAGCGGTGGTCTGGATTCATCTATAATTTCCTCATTAGTGAAAAAATATCATAACAACAGTTTAAAAACGTTTTCAGTTTTATTCAAGGATGCTTCTTATGATGAAAGATTATACCAGCAATTAATGGTAAATTCGATAAAAACAGAGCACAAATCGATAGAAATCGACAACAGGTTAATTGGAGAGAATTTTTCTGACGTTATCTGGCATGCTGAATACCCAATGCTTCGTACAGCTCCGGCTCCACTTTTTGAGTTATCGAAACTTGTCCGAAAGAACAACATAAAAGTTGTTCTCACAGGTGAAGGAGCGGATGAAATTTTTGGTGGGTACAACATATTTAAAGAAAATCTGATAAGAAGATTCTGGGCTCGTATTCCGGAGTCGAAAATGCGTCCATTGCTTCTTTTAAAGCTTTATCCGTATATTCATCAGAATCAAAAAGGCAGTCAATTCTGGCAGCTTTTTTTTAAACGAGAACTTGGATCTACCGAGAATCCGCTATATTCTCATCTGATTCGCTGGTCCAATACATCAAGAATAAAGAGATTTTTTTCGGAAAATATCAAGAGCAGATTCAACGAAAAAGAACATGTATTTGGAGAACTTCAAAATTTTCTTGATCCGGATATTCACAACTGGGTTCCTCTATGCCAGGCACAGTATCTTGAGCTTTCTCTATTCATGTCAGGTTACCTGTTATCATCACAAGGCGACCGAATGATGATGGGTAATTCAGTTGAAGGAAGGTTCCCTTTTCTTGATCATAGAATTGTTGAATTTGCATCAACAATACCACCCTGTCATAAGCTCAATGGATTAAATGAAAAATACATCTTAAAACAAACTTTTGGTGATCTTATACCCGAAACGATTTCGAAACGTCCCAAACAGCCATATCGTGCACCAGTTTCAAAATGTTTCTTGCCACAATATGGTTTCCATTCATCCAGATTACTATCCGAAGATGCTCTTAAGAGAAGCGAAATATTTGATGTAAATAGTGTTTCAATGCTTATCTCAAAAATTTCTGACATCAAAACCGATATAAGTGCATTTGATGATATGGCAATGGCTTCCATAGTGTCAACACAACTGCTATACCATAATTTCATTTCAGAAATTACAGACAATAAAAACTGTAGCTGCGAATCTATGATTCACAAATCTGGTACTTAGTTTTGAATAGGGATATTTTCCTGATTCAACCGAACTTTTAATTATAGTCTGTTCTAAATGCTGATTTATTTGGCAGATTTATTGCTTTTTACTAAAATTATTACAAACACTTGTTTTACCCGGAACCTGTTATCAGGATTTTTCTTTAAATGCTTTTATGGATTGCACTTGCTGTTTTTATAATGTCGCTTTTTTTATGTGCGAATTTATTACATATTGTAACACGCAGACACAAATGGATTATTCCATACATCAGAAAATCCGATCGAAAACTTACTGACACAGATTATCCTGTCAACATTTATTTCTCGATTTGTGATCATTTTCAGCCTTTTTGGGGGTTTGTTTCACAAGAAATCGCAGAACATCGTGTTGTCACCTGGCAAAAGGAGTTCACACATCATGCACGGAAACATTCTGACTGCCGTGGACATCATCCAGTACATACTTTCTTTTATTCTGAAGAAGATTACAACCCACATTTTACTGACGAACTATCAAAGCTTGTCAGGGAAAAGATTGCTGACGTAGAATTACTTATATCTTACCCAAATAATATCAGGCCGGATTTCAAGCGAAGGATCGAGGAGTTCAGGGACGTCCTTTTTCATCATCATGGTCTTTTACGGAAGAATAGTTCCGGGAAAATTATCTATGGATTTGTTCACGGATACAGTGCACTAAACAAATCCCAAAATGATGGGGAATTCACTGGTACCACTAACGGAATACCTGTTTTGAAAGAAACCGGATGTTATGCTGATTACACATATCCCTCACCTGGAGATGTCACGCAACCCCCCTTTATTAACAGCATTTATTTTTTCTGTGATCAACCGGGTACATCCCGGCCACATGAATCCGGATATCCAGCATCAAAAAATGTATGGTCTGAAAATGAACTTTTGTTTATTCAGGGGCCTCTAACACTAAACTGGAACAGAAGAGTTTGGGGAATATTTCCCAGAATTGAGAATGGTTCAATAAATCATCTCAATCGTTTTTCTGCTGATAGAGCTGATTTATGGGTTAACAAAGGAGTTCGTATCAATGGTCTTAAAAATCATATATTTATAAAACTTTTCACACATGGAGCCCAGGATCATACAATTCGGTATTTTTTTGGAGAAAATGGTCTTGATCAATTATGGAGCTTTATGGAAAAAAATTACAACAATGACCAGTACAAACTATACTACGTGTCAGCATTTGATATGTACAGGATAATCAAAAATCTCTGCACCGGAGCAGCTGTTATCAGCAATTCTGAAAGAAGCGTATAGACTTTGATCTGAGGTTCTCAAATACTATTTTTATAGTTTATGACTCTATCCACAACTAAATTTCAATCCGATCTTAGCTTCAACGGACTTGTTGTTTTTTACCGTATTGCTCATATTTTAGCTTCCAATCTTGAATTGGAGCAGATAATGACTTCTCTTCTTGAATTGCTTGAAGTAAGTGCAGGAATGAAAAGAGGAATGATAACGATTCTTAGTCCCGATAATGAAGAACTTGCAGTTGATGTTGCGGTAGGAATATCAGAAAATGAAAAGCAAAAAGGCAGATACAGGCCAGGTGAAGGGATTACCGGGAGGGTTGTTGCTACCGGAAAACCTGTTGCTATTCCGGTACTTGGTAATGAACCAACCTTTTTAGACCGCACCGGAGCACGTAAAAACCTGAAGAATTCTGATCTTTCCTTTCTCTGTGTACCAATCAAGGCTAAAAACAATGTAATTGGAGCCCTTTCTGTTGACAAAGTGGCAATAGAGGATACAGTCACACTTGAAGAAGAATTGAAGTTTCTTGAAGCTGTTGCGGCTCTCATAGCACAGATTGTTGATGCTCGCCGTGCTCAATATGAACGGATACATGCTTTAGAAAGAGAAAATCTTGAGTTGCGCAAATCACTGGAAAGTAAGGGCAAACCCGATCAGATGATTGGAAACAGCAGCTCAATGAAAAATTTATACCGCCAGATTGCACAGGTAGCTTCATCAAGTACAACAGTACTAATCAGGGGAGAAACCGGAACAGGAAAAGAACTTGTTGCTCGTGCTATTCATGAAAAGAGTTCATGTTCTGACGGGCCATTTATTGCTGTCAATTGTGCAGCTCTCCCGGAATCACTTCTTGAAAGCGAACTTTTCGGGCACGAAAAAGGTTCTTTTACCGGGGCAGTTACCAAGCGTATCGGAAAGTTTGAAGCTGCAAATGATGGAACACTTTTTCTGGATGAAATCGGGGAGATGTCCCTTTCTGCCCAGAGTAGACTATTGAGAGCGATTCAAGAAAAAGAGTTTCAGAGAGTTGGCGGTATTGATTCGATTCATGTCAATGTCAGACTGATATGTGCAACCAATCGCAATCTGGAACTGGACTGTGAAGAAAAAAGGTTTCGTGAAGATCTTTATTACAGGATAAATGTTTTTACAGTTGCTCTGCCTCCCTTGAGAGAAAGGGGAGCAGATGTTTTACTGCTTGCCGATTATTTTGTTAAAAAATATTCCAGACTTCACGACAAAACTATCGAGAGAATTTCTACCCCTGCTATTGACATGCTTTCATCTTACCACTGGCCTGGCAATGTAAGGGAACTGGAAAATGTTATTGAACGTTCGGTAATAGTAACTGACAGTAATGTTATTGAGGGCCATGATTTCCCTCCTACACTTCAAATGAAAAAAATAACTCAGCGTGGAAAACGCACCGATTCATTTGAAAACATGGTTGCAGCTTATGAAAAACAGATTATCATAGAAGCTCTCAAAGATACTCAGGGAAATCAGTCTGAAGCTGCCAGAATTCTGGGTACAACCAAGAGAATTATTCAATACAAAACCAGCAAATATGATATTGAATTTTCCCGTTACCGTAAACCAGGAAAAAAAGTTTAACCTGCTCTTGTAAAACCAGATTCGACCATGGCGAAACCAGCCTGCATGAAAAACACCATAAACGCAGCAATCAAAGTCCATACAGTATCTAATGACACTTGCAAATGCTCATTTGAAACTGAGCTTTCCTGAGAAAATACTGTCAGTGCAAGAAACAAACATATCAATAAGCAATTTATTATTCTCTTTTTAAACATGCCACACTCCTTCAGAAACTTACAATTATTTCGGAACCCAGACCATAACTCAAATCTTCAGAAGAAATATTTTTCTGAACAGCAACTGTAACCATTCCCCACAATAGCCATTGCACATTTTCTGAAGGAAACAGATAAAATGTAGGTACAACCCAGAAAGAATTGTCGTCATTGTTATCCAGCTCTGCTCCATGGAATTCCAGAGGCAGCCCGAATTTAGCTTTATCTGTTAACTTATATCCGGGCTCAATATAAACCAGAAACTCATCAGGTATTCCAAACAGCGGATCATTCAGATTGTTTGCAGAATCTGGATCAAACAGCATATAGAATGTCAGATCAGTAGTAAACTGATTAACTTCCAGTGACGGCTCAAACAGAATCGTAAATAGATTTTTTCTGTTCTCACCGCTGATATTTGAATAGCCAAAATCGGCTTTTAATGAAATCATGCTGCCAATTGAACTGTTATATGATCCACCCATAAAGAGATCCGATCCGGTTTTGAAACTACTTTTAACATCTCCCCTTATACCATATGATATGTACAGTGAATTATCGTCTGAAAAATCAAATCCGGATACAGCCATAACATCGCCGGTACTTTCGTTGAGATCTGCAACCCCGGTCAAGATGCTCTGGGAATAGTTTCCTTTTTGAATCTCGTATTTTATACCACGTGTAAAACTTTCTTCGGTTATCATACTCAGTCTTTTGTAGAGATAATAATTAAATGTTCCGAATTGATAAACCAGATCACCAACAGAAAATGTTCCAAGCGGGCTTTTATAAGTGATGTCAAAACCATCAAAAGCCACATTTACCCATCTTTCCTGTGGCATCCCATTTCCTCCGGGAATGAAGCCACGACCTGAGCCAGAATTTGCCGACAACACAGTAGCATATACATTTGCCGAAACTTTTTCTGTAAATTTCACAAAAAGCCCCAGATCAAGTTCGCTGTTTGTAAATAAAGCTCCTTCAAGATCGCTCCAGAAATCGGCATCCAGATAACCGTTAAATGATATTTGCGGCTGTGCACCTACAAAGAAAAAAACAAGAAAGATGACAGCAGAAGTAAATATATGTCTGTTCATATACCATCCTTTTTCATGTAAACAATGAATCTCACTTTTGCTGTCGACAGCTGAAATTTGTTTTCACGTATATGCAACAGTTATGCCATAAATACTGATTGCTGATTCCATGCATTTAAAAAGAACTTAAACAGTATTTTCGAGGACATTAATGTATCAATGTATTTTTTAGTTACATTATTGAACTTATTATTGCATTATTGGCAGTATTGATTTGATTAAGCTTTAGATTAATCGTTTAATTATTAGTTTAATCTTCGGTTATTATTCATTGCATGATTTCTATGATACATTATTGTTTCTTTTGTGGGTACTGAAAACGTTTGATTTGTTGAAGCAATATGGTCGATATTTACTAATGTACATGCGGTCCTTTCTGAACCTCTGTTTTTTCAGATTATTGTTTTATTATCAGGAGTATAATCAGGTCCGCTCTTTATCTGGTATTTTTTTATCCTGCAGGTTAATTACCCGTTTTTCTCAACTTCATCTTTCTGGTTTAAAAAATTATAGAGCGTAGCCCTGCCTACCCCAAGAAATCTTGCTGCTTTTGCTTTATTTCCACCGCTTTTTAAAAGAGCACTTTCTACAATTTCCGATGTAAGTTTTGGTTTACGTCCGGCTTTTCCCGGAATTCTGGGCAGGTTATAGTTTACATAAGAATTCTGCAGTATTTCGGGTGGCATATGTTTTGGATAAATAATATGTTCCCTGCATTTAATTAATGCAAACTGGATTGCATTCTGCAACTGTCGTACATTTCCGGGCCAACTGTAATTCATCATTATTGATACCGTTTCATCAGAGAAACTCATATCTTTTCGTGAAACTCTTTTGGATATCTTGTTCAAAAAATGGTTTGCAAGAAGAACAATATCATTACGTCTTTTACGCAGCGGCGGCAGATCCACCGGAACTACAGCAAGTCTGTAATAAAGATCTTCCCTGAAAGTGCCCTTTCTAACCATTTCAGAAAGATTCTGGTTCGTTGCACATATTATTCTGACGTCAACCTTTTTTCCACTTTCACTTCCCACAGGTTCAATTACTCCCTCCTGAAGAACTCTGAGGAGTTTTACCTGCATGGAAAGGGATAGTTCTGATATTTCATCGAGAAAAAGTGTTCCGGTATCTGCAATCTCAAAACGTCCCTTTTTATCTCTGAAAGCGCCTGTGAATGCTCCTTTTACATGTCCAAACAGCTCGCTGTCAAGTGTTCCTTCAGGAAGAGCACCGCAGTTTATGGCCAGAAAAGGTTTGTCCCGACGATTGCTTTCATTGTGAATTGCAGCTGCTACCAGTTCCTTTCCAGTTCCACTCTCGCCGCTTATTACCACCGGAAAATCACTTTTTGAAAGATCTTTTATGAGTTCGAATATTTTCAGCATTTCGTGGTCCTGACCAATAATACCATTAAAGCTTTCTGTTTCACCAAGTCTCATTTCAAGTTCTCTTACTCGTGTAGTATCACTCAGAACAGCTATTGCACCGATGATAATCCCTTTTTCATCGATCATGGGCATTCTTTTTACTTCGAGCTCTTTTCTTTTTCCATTCGGGTCGTTAAAAATGGTGGTATAAGTGCGCTTAATCTGATCAGTATTTACGGAATTCGAACAGAACAGACACTTTTCACCACAAAAATGAGGTGAAAACAGTTCATGACAATCCCGTCCAAGAATAACCTCTTGTGATGCACCTGTTATCTGCTCGGCTCCCCTGCTGAACAGAAATATCTTTCTATTCATATCATGTGCTATTATACCTTCATGAAGACTATCAATAATATTTGAAAGACATGATTTCTGTTGGAATAAAGCTCCAGGAAATCCGTATTCGAAAATCCCTTTTACAAGTGGCTTTACATTTTCATAATAATCAGAAATTCTGCCTTTCTCTACAGAAATATCACCTGTATTCCAGTTTAAAACAGGAGGTGCTCCAGACAGAATCGGACATGTTATAGAGACTGCAGATTCAGTAATTATAACCAGGTCGAACTGAAGATGCATGATTTCACTGAATTCAACTGTTTGAGCAGATATATTGAACTTTTCAAGTTCATTTTCCAATTCAGAATCATATTTTTCAGGATGGATTCCTGCACTTATTACAGAAACTCCATCATCAGCGATTTGCCTGATACATGCTGCTACAATTTTAGAGGAGATGTTTTTGTCATCAAGTACCAGAATTTTAAACATTTACACTTACTCCTCATCTGTGAACTTTAAATTAAAAAAATTTTTTCCGTCAGATCTTTTCTTCTGAAGAGTACATTATCTGCATGCATTTCGGAAGAGATGCACGGAAACAATCATATCAAAAAACTGCGAAGGTCTGTTTGAACGCTTAATTCAATATCAAGCTGTGTCGTAATATAAGTAGAATTTTAGTTTTATGGATCATGCAAGAATTCCTTCATAACGCGCCATTTCATTTCTAACCCTTGGAATCAATCTTGGAGAAACACTCATAGATCTGATTCCCTTATCCAGCAATTTTGTTGGCATACCTTCACGACCTGCCATTTCACCACAAATAGAGATTTTCTTACCATTATTTCTTGCGATTTCACTTATCAGAGAAAGTAAATCCCACAGAGCCGGATGGTCTGGATCATAATCTTTTGAGACCAGCTCATTGGTACGGTCGATGGCAAACAGATACTGAATAAGATCATTTGAACCGATACTTCCAAAATCTACCATTTTAAAAATCGCCTGAGCCTGCAAAAAAGCGCTTGGTACTTCGAACATTGCACCAAACCTTATTTTCGACATGTCACAATCAAGATCTGCAATGGATCCTCTTGACAATTCAAGCAACTCCTTCTGCTGAATCGCATCAACAACCATCGGGAACATTATATTTATTTCTGTTTCAAAACTAAGTCTCGCCAGCGCCCTGAACTGAGTTTTAAAAATTTCAGGATTACCCAGAAGAAACCTTGACCCACGCCAACCCAGATACGGATTGGCCTCCTGTTTTAATTTCAGGAACGGAAGCTGTTTATCCCCACCTACATCAAGCATCCTGAATGTGACCGGTTTACCTCTCATTTCTGAAACAGCTTTTCGATAATAAACATACTGTTCGTTTTCGCTTAGCATTCTCTCTGCATTTATAAAAAGTATTTCAGTTCTGAACAGTCCTATTCCATCAGCCCCCACATTCCATGCATGCTTTACATCTTCTATTGAGCTTGCATTCGCCATCACTTCCATTCCTGCAGGGGTACCAAGTACACAGATGGCTTCAGATTGAACCGGTTCTACAGGTAAAAGTGCAGCCAGTATCTGCCTGTCGGGATTAAGGTAAACTTCACCATTGTCGCTATCTATGAGCATCATGTCACCACATTGGGCATAACTCATTATATTATGAATACCGGAAACTGCTGGTATTCCAAGCGAACGTGCAAGAATTGCGGCATGAGATGTGATTCCTCCATGTTCGGTTACAAAACCAAGTACCTTTTCCAGATTCATATTTGCGATCATATCCGGAGTAAGTTCTTCGGCAACAACTATTCTGTTTTCACCCCTGAGGCAATGTGCTTGTCCATGACACAAAAAACCACTTTTACTGTTATTGATTTTACTTAACAGGCGTCTTCTTATTTCTCCTATATCGGATGAACGCTCACGCAGATACTGATTGTCCAGAGCCTGAAATTTTTCTTCATAATCACTTAAGACATCAGAAATCGCCCATTCAAGATTTTTTTTATTACTGCCTACCATATCTGTAATTGACTGAATAACTTTGGGATCATTCATGATATGTTTCTGTGTAACAAATATTTCAGCTTCAGCTTTTCCAACAACCTGTTCCACTTCTGAGGCAATGTTGTCGAGTTCTTCAGAACACTGTGTCCGAACTTCATCAAATCTTTTCAGTTCCTGTTCGATGGAGTTTTTACTTTCAAGAGTATATTCAGGAACGGCTTTATGTCTTTCTGCAGAATAAAGGCAAAGTTTTCCTGCAATACGCCCTGAACTTATTGATATTCCTTTGAATTTCATAGAATGTTTCATATTGGATCGATCACTCATGCCGCATCCTTCCTGAAATTTACCATGCCTTCTCTGCACAACGAAAAATCAAATCGTACCGGATCTTCATAATCGACTTCGCGGAGTTTCAGAGTTATCTCTTCAGCCATAACCCAGTCGACACTTTTTCTTTTAGATAAACCGAATTTTCGAGCTGTCTGTGCGATATGCGTATCTACTGGAATAATCAGCATTGATGAAGGGAGATTTTTCCATATACCCAGATCTATACCATCATCTTTCCTGATCATCCAACGAAAATACATATTCATACGCTTACATGCACTACCTGATTGCGGAGAAGGGAACAGGTACTCGAAACTTTTTTTCCTGAATCCGCAAATTTTTGATGCACGTGATCTCATTTCCTGAATAAACATACTGATTGTAACTTTGAAATATTGTTCATCTTTGTGAAACGATTTAAAAAATGTTTCAATTGATCCATATTCATTTATGATTTCGCCAACAGATTCCAGAAGCAGTGCAATGTCAAAGCCGTCGTTAAAACGATGTTTAAAGCCATTCAAAAGACTCAATTTTTCTTTAAAACCGGTTTCACGTACAAACTCGACCGGTTTTCTATTCATTATCTCAAACACTCTGTTACAATTTCTTATTATGATTTCAAATCTGCCATAAGCCAAAACGGCACATATAAGCCCGGCGATCTCTTTTTGTGATCCGGATTCAAAGCTATGAACACATTGTAACGGATCCATGGACAAGTAGGCAGGATCATGATAAAGAGAGTAAATTGATTCCAGTTTATTTTTAATATTTTCAGGTACCATAATTTCAACCCGCCAAAAAACCGTTTTTTACCAGACAGAACACTCGCAAATGTTTTCTCTACAAATTGTATTGAAGCGATGAGGAGTAAAGAACTTTTTTTTACTTAAATGATGCTCCTGTGCTGCGGTTTTCCCTTGTTTGTCAGATAAAGATTACGATATAAAGACATAAATAATTAAAAATGCTTAAAGATCATTATTGCCCCATAAAAAATTTTCAAATCTGGTTTCCGAGGTTCTTCTATGGATAAAAATGGAGTCACATGATCTTCAATTTTTCGTAAGACTTTTTTAGTCTAAATCAGTTATTTAATATAGTATACTGTCTAAAAATAAAAAATGTTTTTAGACAGTTAAATTGATTTTTAAATAGCATAACATTCGACTCATACATTATAATAAAAATTTGTTGGTCTTTTATGTTTTGGAAATTACTTTATCTACTTCAATCAAATTTCTTTAGAGCAGGATAATTCAGATGTATTCAAAGAGAAAACAGGTTAGAGTCATTGTGAACAAAACAATGATAGCCTTTATTATTAACCTGTTGATGGGTGTAAATGCAGGATTGATTGATGCTGCCAAAAAAGAGCAATATTTAAGTCAGGAATTTATTGATAGTTCCGTTGGGCGGGCGTTTTACATCCTTAATGAAGCTGCCAGTGTTGCCGGTGTAGGCTTCCGTCAAAAAGAAGCGATTCAGGAAGCTAAAAAGATATCAAACAGATTGAAGCAGATGGCAAAAGGTGATCCTAATGAAAGATATATTTTGTGGAAAACAGGTGAACTTGATGCTCAGATATATCTTGAAGAGCGGGATCTTGTTTATCAGAAAATGCAAAAAGGTCAGGTAAAAGTTAATGAACTTATCAGCCGCTTCAATAGTGAATTGGGTAAAAACAGGCCGGATTTTGCAACGCTGAAACGGATACACGTACAAATGGGTCAGCTTGATATTCAAAAGGCAAACGAAATTGCCAGTTCTTTTAATCAAAGATACAAGGCTATTTCCCGTGAAGTGTTGTATTTTCTCGAAAAAGCCTTAATGACAGGTGATTATGCTAAAGCAAGAGATGAACTTGGTTACTGTCTCCGCAATAAAACATACCTGACCATACCACACTCAAAATACAATCAGCTCGAAAAAAAACTTGAAAATCTGACCAGAGCACAAGAAGATTTGCCCCTTATTAACAGTGAACTTGATGCTGCCAAAGATGCTCTTTTGAAGAATAATCTTACAAAAACCCGGAATCTTATGACATCAATAGATTATCGGCTTGAACGTATTAAGGAAGTCCTCTCACCGGGTGAATCATCAAGAATCAGGCGATCGTTTTCAGAGATCTCACGCATGTTTTCATCCAAAGAGGACTCTCTGGTTAATGTAAATATCAGACTTCTCCAGAATGAAGGGGTACAGGCTGCCAATGAATTTCTTCAGAAAATCCTCAAACCTTGTGGAGTCAGTCGTGAAAAAATTGCTTATATAGATAAGGCAATTTTAAGCATCTCAACACCTGATGACCCGTTAATGAAAAATGAAATAATGGGAGTAGTTTCAGATGAAAGTGAAGGAAATGATTATGGTTTTACAGACATCTATTCTTCTGTAAAACAAAAAGCTCAAAACAGGATGGACAGCCTTATGCTGGTAGAACAGAAGCGAATGCAGATGGAAGAGCAGCGACGTGCCAAAGAGGATAGTATTGCAATGTCTGTACAGTACAAACAACAACAACTGCAAAAAAATCAGGAACTTGCCTCTCAATTAGCTGTTAAGCTCTACACTTTGCTTGAAAATAATAGTGCTGAAGCTGTATCGCTGTTTGAAAAACAGAGTGATTTTCTGAAATATTATTTACCTTCAGAAGGGTACGAGATCCTGAAAACCTCTCTTCACACTCCTCAATATGAAAGTGAACCGGTTAATACAGTAACTTATATTGAAGAAGCTCCAACAACTGCGAATAAAACCGATGATGACAAAAAATTGATGGCAAACAGGGAAAAAGCTCAACAGATGGTTATTTCAATTTATGATATGCTTGAAAAAAACGACATTAATGATGCTTATAACAGGTTTAATGCCAATCGCAAACCTCTTCATAAATACCTCGACAGGGAGGTTTTTGAAATGCTTGAAACAACAGTCATTCAAGCATATACATTTATTTCCCCATGAAGATTAAATTTGTCAATTACAGTTTAAAATAAAGGATAGTGATGATGAAAGAGATTATTGCAGATACTCTGTATGTTCAGCTTGAAGAAAAACTTGATAAAAGTCAAATCGAACAGTTGATTGAAATTCCACCCGATGAACAGATGGGTGATTTTGCATTTCCATGTTTTTCTCTTGCCAGAATTTACAAAAAAAACCCTGCAGAAATCGCCGGACAGCTTTCTGAAACTCTCAAACTTCCAGATCTTTTTGAAAAAGTAATACCCGTATCCGGATATCTTAATTTTTTCCTGAACAAACGCATACTTGCAAAACAGGTTCTTGGTGTCTGTCAATCTGACACTTATGGAAGTAAAAACCTGAAAAAAAATATTGTTGTAGAATTTGCATCACCAAACACGAACAAGCCTCTTCATCTGGGACATCTGCGGAATATCTCCATTGGAGAAAGTATTTCACGTTTATTCTCCTTTTGTGGCAACAAGGTAAACAGAACATCAATCAATAACGACCGTGGTGTACATATTTGTAAATCAATGCTTGCATACGACCTGTTATCTGAGGGAAAAACACCCGAAAATACTGGTAAAAAATCCGACCATTTTGTAGGAGACTATTATGTTCTTTTCAGCAAAAAGGCTTCTGAAGATGAATCATGGAACGAAAAAGCCCAGGAGATGTTACGCAAGTGGGAAACTGCTGATGAACACACGGTCAGGTTATGGAAAACCATGAACAAATGGGCTCTTGAAGGGTTTGCACAAACATACAGGCTTTTCGGAATAGGTTTTGACAAAGAATATTTTGAAAGTGATATTTATAAATCCGGAAAAGAGATAGTCAATGAAGGTCTGGAAAAAAAGGTTTTCTATAAAAGAGACGACGGGGCTGTTGTTGTAAATCTGGAGCATCAGAAACTGGGTAACAAGGTTCTGCTGCGACCTGATGGCACATCGGTGTATATTGTTCAGGATCTTTATCTTGCTGTACTCAAGGACCGTGAATTCAATTATGACAAGTCTATTTATGTTGTCGGGAATGAACAGGAGTACCATTTCGCAGTCCTTATCGCAATTTTCAAACTGCTTGGTTATCCTGTTGCCAACAAAATGAAACACCTTTCCTATGGCATGGTAGAACTACCTGAAGGGAAAATGAAATCTCGTGAAGGAACAGTAGTTGATGCTGATGATCTTATTGAGGAAACAAAAAGACTTGCTTCAGAAGAGTTGAAACAGAGATACGAATTATCTGAAAATGATCTTGAAGAACGAAGTCTAAAAATAGCATTATCAGCTATCAAATATCAGCTCCTTAAAATTGATATATCAAAAAACATGCTGTTTGATCCCAAAAAAGCGATCAGTTTTGAAGGGGATACCGGACCATATCTTTTGTATAGTTACGCCAGGGCATCTTCCATTTTAAGAAAAACAGAATCAAAAAAAGATGCAGTTTTTTCTGATCTCAATATTCATGAAACACGTCTTGTCAGAAAGATCTCATTCTTCCCGGATACCATAACAAGTGCTTTTGAACGCTTGTCACCGTCTGTTATTGCTAATTATGCCTTTGATCTTGCTCAGATATTCAATGAATTTTATCATGCATGTAAAGTAATAGGCAGTGATTCTGAAGGTTTCAGGATTGAGCTGGTAAAAGGATTCCGATCTGTATTGAAAAAATGTTTATGGCTGCTTGGGATTGAGGAGATTGAAGAGATGTAAATATTGAAATCTCTCCCCCATTGACACTTTAGATTCGGATAAAAATACAGTATTGTTTTTCATGTCTTCGAAATCAATACATACACAAATTTGAATATTTGTCAAAATCTATCCATGAAGCATCCGTTTTTCCTGCAGGCAAAGAGCCTTTTTTATAAAGGGTCAGTTCACCTTTATCCAGAATGTTATCAAGAAGCTGCCACGAAACTTCTGTTTCTGCAGCACTTACAAAAAGCGTATGATCTCCCTTCAAAACATCCATTAACAGTCTTTGATACGCTTCAGGAATGAAACCTGAGTAGTTATCACGCATACAGTAATTCATGAAAGATCGGTTTATCTCACTTTCGGTACCGGGTGCTCTTGTAGAGATATCAACTACGATCCCTTCTGCAGGCTGAATTTTAAATATTACCTTATTCTGATCCAGTTTACCTTTTTCATTATAAAGTATTTTTGGAACCTCTTTGAATTTGACACCTATCTCTGTACCAGTTCTGTGTACAGCTTTTCCGGTACGAATATAAACAGGTGTTGTGGCCCACCTGAAATTATTAATTTTCAATTTCATTTCAGCTAAAGTTTCTGTATCTGAATCTGAATCGACCCCGTTTTCAAGCTTATATCCTTCATACTGGTATCTGAAACATTCTTCTATGCTGACAGTTTTCAAAAGGTTGATTTTCTGAATCCTTATATCCTCAGCATTCAAACTGACAGGAGCCTCCATTGTAAGCAAAGCCAATAATTGAAGCAAATGGTTCTGGATCATGTCACGAATTATTCCAGCACTGTCGAAGTATGCTCCCCTTTGGGTAATTGTAGCTTGTTCGACTGCGTTAATCTGAATGGATTCTATAAAACGGCTATTCCATACAGGATAAAACAGAGGGTTAGAGAATCGAAAAACCATTATATTCTGAACCGCTTCTTTTGCAAGATAATGATCGATTCGAAATATTTGTGATTCATTGAAACATGAGCTTAATTCCTTATCAAGTTTTTTTGCAGATTGCAGATCATAACCGAAAGGCTTTTCAATAACTATTGAAACACCATTCCTGAAACCTTCTTCATATAGATTTCGGGCAGTTGTTTCATAGGCAACTGGTGGAAGAGCAAAGAAAATTACGATTCTGGAGAACTCGCCCTTCGATTCGATAAAGTCTTTGAGTCCGGAAAAGAACTGATGATAATAGATTCTTTGGGCAAATTTTTCTGATACATGGAAACTTCTTCTGAACTCTTCATCAGTGAAGGGTTTTCGTCCTGTTCCCACAACAATACATGAGTCACAAATCTCATTCCGGGAGTAGAGTACATCAAGAGCAGGTATAAGTTTTTTGTGTGCCAGATCTCCAGATGCACCTGTAATTACAATGGCACAGCGTTTAATAGCCATGTTTTTCAATACCCGTTTCAGAAATCTAATTTTTTTTCACACGCTACGGAATAGAATCCGTACACAGTCTGGTGCTTTCCCTCTTTCTTGAAAAAAGAAAAAGGGAAAGAAAAATAAGCTGTTTTATTCTTCAGGAGAAAACTCATCTTTACCCACACCACATTGTGGACATACCCATGAATCCGGCAAATCTTCAAAAGCTGTTCCAGGTGCAATATTGCTGTCCGGATCACCAACATCCGGATCGTATACGTAACCGCATGCATTACAGATGTAACGTTTCAATTGAACCTCCTTAAAGATTTTATAATAGAGTATTCCGGCTATCATCTTAACCGGTTATTTTCACAAACAAATATATATTCATACGTATCAGTTTACAGATTATTTTGTCTGAAGTTTCGTTTATACCGGCCCACAGGTCACAGACACAGGGTTTGGTAATAAGCACATAATGGATCAGGTGTTTAATTACCTGACAGTATATAACTAAACACCTGCTCACAGCGGTTTTTATGCACCACCCTGAGATCCATTTTCAACTCCCCTGCTGTAATCCAATGCTACATTTACTGTTCGTGCCCCAATCTCTTTATTCAACATATATAAGGCATTACCATTTTCACCGATAAGATCAAGCTTTTGAAGAATATCGTTTACACTCTCTTCTTCTTCGACCTGTTCAGTAACATACCAGTCCAAAAAAATCTTGGTGGCATGATCCTTTTCTGATATAGCCAAATCTACAAGATTGTTAATACTTTCTGTGATATATTGTTCATGTTTCAAAGCATTTCTGAACATATCCTGAACTGAATCAAATTGAGACGGTGGCTGTTCTATTGTGTTCAAAACAACCTTTTTACCAACCCGAATAATATATTCATAGATTTTCATGGCGTGAACCATCTCTTCATGGTACTGAACCATAAACCATGTAGCAATGCCTTTATATCCCATTGATTCTGCAAATGCTGACATTGACATGTACAAATAGGCTGAATACATCTCTTTGTTGACTTGAGCATTCAGGGCTTCTTCCATTTTTGCAGACACCATATACACCTCCATAATTAATAAATAAAATGTGACAATACAAGAATATGCAGATTTGTTGCAATATTTAAAGGTTGCTAACAAAGCAACAATCGTGCCCATGTATAAAAAGCTGATTTTGGATATCCAACTGTATAACAATACATTGAGTGTATTGTATTTTTCTTTTCACATAATATTTATGGTCTGCCGTTTGCGGTTATTTTATTATGTTTGTTCATTATCATTTTTTTTACAGGGGAGACAAACCAATTGCCTTAAAAGTACATATAAGGAAGTTTATATTAAAGCTGCATCCACACAGAATTTGACAGTTTTGGTTTCGGCTTAAAAAAGCACAACCCATAACAAACTCAGTGTGTCAACAACCAGTCATGATTCAGGAGTAATTTATGGAACTATACAGCTTGTCCTGGGACGTATTCGAGTGACTTCTTTTTGTAGTCAGACGAAAGCGTGTTCCCAGCGAAACGACTCTACCTTGCAAGGAGGAAAAATGGATTTTTCAAAACGCTTCATTCTGATATTTATGCTGATATTTCCTGTGTTTTTTAATATTGATTGCATTGCCAAAAACAGTTCAAAAGCAGGAGCAGTTCAGGCGATCACATCTGTTGATCAGTTCAATACAATAATTGAGAACAGCGGCAATCAGCTTATTGCATTCCATCTTTATGCAGACTGGTGTATGCCTTGCCGCGTTTTAGAACCATTGCTTACAGAAATTGCACAGGAAAACCAGAATAAAATTGTAATATATAAGGTTGACACCGATGCATTACCTCAAATTGCCGAGGCGTTCGGTGTTACCGGTATCCCATTTGTTGTATTTATTAAAAATCAAAAAGCGATTTATGCAATGATGGGTGTACAGCCAAAAGAAACTTATCTGCGTATTATTGAAACCTATGCTGATACGACATCACATGAAGAAAAGAAACCGGATGAAAAAAAGATTAAAGGATTAAAAGTTATAAAATACCGCAGACATCAGATCATTACAGATTTGATTATGTAATAACGATTACGGGATGGGTAACTGTTACAATTTTACGACGAAAATGAAGGGTAATAACTTATCATTTTAACAATTGATCAAAAAAGATATGCCTGCTTTTTTTTTCTGACTATAAGCGGCCGCACATCGGCCGCTTATTCCGGCTTTTCTGGATATTATCTTGTTCCCCAGAATCCATGCAAATTGCAATATTCACGTGCTGTTAACGGAACATTTTCATTTTCAACAAAGAAAACTGCTTCTGCAGCACTATCCCCTTCCTTGAAATCGTGTCTTAATACCTTATCTCCGGCCAGTAGCTCTACAAATAAAATGTAATGTTCTTTAGTCATAGGATGAGGAACTTCACCTACTTTTACAGTAACCTTGTTTCCGTCTTTTTCTATAACAGGAACATGTTTTTCTTTTGCTCCATCTGTTGTATTTGGTTCAAGTTTAACCATCGGAGTATTGCAACATGAGATCGTTTGTTCACCATTCCATAATGCTTCAACAACTGCGCCACATTTATTACATTTGTACACACTCTTTTTTTCCAACATCTTTACCTCCTGAAAAAAATTAAAATGAAAAACACTACACGAAAATTAAAAAAAATATCCGATTTAAAATTAGCCCAAAAATCATTTCTGATTTGAACGGGCATTAGTCTGCAACATCTATGCCGAAGCTATTTTACACAAAATACGATTTCCTGACCATAAACAAAATAACATGTGTCCATAAAACCAATGTAGTTTCATGACAAAACTGTATAACAAAACAGGTCGTTTTTTTGCTCTATTATTCATGTTCCCAATACAATACAGGCTATACATGTCGATTTTTTTTTATTGAAAATGGTTGTTGCTAAAATACAAAACAAATCGTATTATTCCAATGCATGGATAATTTTTCCGATTAAAACACCACTTCTAAGAGAATAATTATGAAATATAAATTTTTTACTCTCTTGATAACTGTGGTGTGTATTACTCCGGCAAAAATTCATGTCGGCCCGGTCTGTACAGGAATTGGTTCCTGGATCAGCTTTAACAGTGACAATCCATATTATACATCCTACAACAAACTGTCATCAGATGTTTACCTGAGTTATAAGGGATGGAGCGGTTTTTTCGGTATTCCGTTCCAATGTGTAGTCAGTCACAGGGATGAAACAAAATATGCGTTTTCGCCCGGTGATTTCAACTTTTATATCGGTCGAAGGATTTCATTTGTTCAACCTCGTCTGGGATTGGTTTTTCCATTGTGGTATTCGACAGATAAAGGTGTATGGCTTGGTTCAAAAAATGTTATTTTAAAAGCCGGTTTAGGTTTTGCATACTCATTGTCGGCAGATAAATCGTGGAGAACCGGAGGTGAACTCTACTATAAATATTTCATTGCCGGTTTCCCTGAAATTGAAGATTCGTGGGGAAAGAGAGGAAGCTGGGCTATTGACGGCTCTGTTAAATTAGTTAACAGCAGCTCTAACAGGTGGAAACTTGGTATTGAAATTCTTGGTGGATTCAGGAAACTGTATCCAAGGTGGTTTCGATACAAAAACTTTCAAGGTTACCAACTGTCTGCATCCTGTGTACCTCATATTTTTGCTTCTTATGATGTAAATAAAAGGATGTATTTAAGTGCAAAGACCGGTTTTGGTCCCTCTTTTAAACGTGAAGAAAAAAACAATTATTCCGGCAAATGGGAACATTCATCCAATTCACTTAATATTGCCATCAGCACTGGTTTTTATCCTTAAAACCTGTTCCTTGCTTCACTTGTATTTCAATAATTGCAAATATCATTTTAAAATCAGGTAGCTTAGATTATTAAACAGCAAAAAACAACAGGACTGAACCTGTTTTACGAAACTCAACAGTAATTATAAAGAACTGTTTACAATCTGATAATTTTACATTCAAAAAAGGATATTCCATGGAACAAAAAGGTATTCCATTCAATGTAGCCGATCATATTACTTATGCAGAAGGTTCAGTTATCAGTAAAACTCTGATCGACAAGGGTATTGGCAGTATTACGCTGTTTTCCTTTGATGAAAATCAGGGATTAAGTGAACACACTTCACCATTTGATGCAGTTGTTCATGTTCTTGACGGAGAATCCCGGATTACGATAGGTGGTAACAAAACGAACGTGAAAGCTGGTGAGATGATTATCATGCCCGCAAATGTTCCCCATTCGCTCAAAGCGGTTTCACGTTTCAAAATGATGCTCATAATGATCAGGGCTGCTGATGAAAAAAGCTCATCCGGTCCAATAGCAGTATGAGTGAAGTTTGATGACAACCAAGGTCATCAGTCTGCCTGCGTTTAAAAAGCGTACCCAAAAAACATTTACAGAACACAAACAACAAGAAAATGACTTTTATGGGTTAACAAACTAACGAACAGATGGAAACATTAAACGACAGACTACGCTGGAACCTCAGGAAAAAATAGATTCAGGCAGTACCAGGTAAAAGATAACCCCACATTTGGTCGAACAAATTTATCATCTTGAATATTATATTAATGAATATACTGTATTGCGAATCTGTCTTCAGATCATTGCCAATAATCAGGAGCTTAAAATGAAAACATTTATATACAGATCCATAACAACGGTTCTCTTATCATTTTCGGCAATTTTTGCTGTTTTGATATCACCTCTGTTTTCGCAACCCTCCTACGATAATTACAAACTTGTATGGTCGGATGAGTTTGACGGCAGTGGACTACCCAATTCTTCAAACTGGGGTTATGAAGAAGGGTATGTTAGAAATGATGAACTTCAGTATTATACCCGACAAAGAGAAGAAAATGTACGCATGGAAGACGGTTTTCTTGTAATCGATGCAAGAAGGGATAACTGGAACAGCCATGAGTACACATCAGCAAGCCTTTATTCCAGAGGCAAACGGGAATTTCAGTACGGAATATTCGAAATGCGGGCTAAAATCGATGTCCGTCAGGGTTCCTGGCCTGCTTTCTGGACCCTTGGTGTAAACGGAGAATGGCCAAGTAATGGTGAAGTAGATATAATGGAGTATTATGCCGGGAAACTTCATGCAAACGTTGCCTGGGGAACCGAAACACGATGGCAGGGTGCATGGGATTCGGAAACAAAGGCGGTTGGAAGCGATTTCGCAAATGATTTTCATATCTGGCGCATGAAATGGACCAAAGATGTAATTGAGCTGTACGTTGATGATTTTCTTCAGAATACTACAGATTTGAGTAAAACGATCAACGGATCGGATGGACGCAATCCGTTTCATCAGAAAGCATATATCATGCTTAATCAGGCTATAGGCAGCAATGGCGGAGATCCTTCAGGTACCAGGTTTCCCATCAAGTACCTGATAGATTACGTTCGGGTTTATCAGGAATCACCAGATACTGTTCCCCCATCTGTTATTGATATTACTGCCTCCAAAGACGGTACCGCAGTAATACATTTTTCTGAAAAACTTGACAAATTCAGTTCCGGAAAAGTATCGAACTATTCGGCAAACAACAGCAAGTATTCAATATCTTCAGCAAAAATTCAGAGTGATCTGAGAACTGTTCTACTAACAATCACCGGGCTCTCTGAAGGTGATGATCTAAGTGTTACTGTTAAAAACATTTCTGATGATTCAGAAATACCCAAGACCCTTACAGAAGCAAACGTACAAACAACTGTGGGTCCGTCAATTTCCAAACTGACAGGAACAGTTATTGGTAAAGGAACACCCTGGAATAATACACCAGGTGCAGAATATGAATCTGCAATTGACGGAAATACTTCAACATTTGCCGATTGTGTCGGGGATACAGTTTATGTGGGGTACGACTTCGGGTCTGATAATGAAATGATTATAACTGGTATAAGATATTATCCCCGTGACGATTACAGTGACAGAATGAAAAACCGTTCTATTGAAGTATCTTCAGACGGAAAAACATGGGAAAAGATTTTCACAATAGCACAAGTTCCCCGGGAAAAAGAATTCAATACCGATTACATGGCTCACTCCAGACCAGTCAGGTTTGTTCGCTACAACGGAAGCGGCGGATATCTTAATGTTTGCGAGGTAGAGTTTTTGGGTTATCCTTCAATTCCAACATCGTCATCCGGAAATTACAAAAAAAGGTTTTACGATTTACAGAATGAATTTCATTCAGATCTACCTGTAAAATATACTCTTTACACACTTTCCGGCCGTGTCCGGGAATCGTATTTTGTAAATAATCCAAAGACATTTAATAATCTGATAAAAAGAAACGCATCTGTTTCCAATGGTCTTTATATGGTAGAGATACGTTCCCGGAATGGCAAGAAACTCATATACAAGAGTTTGACAGGTCGCTGATTATGTAAGGTGGTTCATGACAAATATTTTGAAAACCAGTTAAGTGCCAGTTCTGCTACTTTTTCCAGAGCTCCCGGTTCTTCAAACAAATGAGTTGCTCCCGGAACAATATCCATACGTTTTGCCTGTGCACCAAGGATATCATATACTCTGTTATTAAGCTCAATAACTATATCATCTTCACCCCCAACGATTAAGAGTGTTGGAGCTGATATTTTTGCAAGAGCCTCTCCGGCCATATCCGGTCTTCCGCCTCTTGAAACCACGGCTTTTACATTTTTTCTTCCAACAGAAGAAACCAAAGCTGCTGCAGCACCAGTACTTGCTCCAAAATACCCTATTTGAAATTCTCTTGTGTCGGGATTATTGAAAAGCCACTCAGTTGTTCCACTCAGTCTTTCTGAAAGCAGATCAATATCGAATCGAAGGTCAGCAGTAATAAGATCCCTTGCCTCTTCTGAACGGGTCAGCAGGTCAAACAGAAGTGTTGCAAAACCGCCTTTGTTTAGATATTGAGCTACAAACCGGTTTCGTGGACTGAATCTGCTGCTGCCGCTCCCATGCACAAAAGCCACTATTCCTTTTGCATTCTCCGGAACATAAAGGTTTCCATCAAGCACTATATCCTGTGAAGGGATTGTGATTTTTACTTCGTGTTCAATATTTCTTTCAATCGCCATTTTAAGTTCCCTCACTAAATTTTTCTTTAAAAAGGTTAATATTTTACATTTCATCAAATATCCAGAACGACATGAGCCTTCCACAAATTATTGCTATACTGTACTTTAAATTCATGAAGAGTTACTGCTTTTACATCAACAGCGAGATTATGTTTTTTGTAATCGATTTTTTCTCCTACAGCAGTTCCTTTAAAAACTATTCTTTTATTCTCGCTGGTTATTTTTACATTTCTGAATCTGCAGATAAGCTGATATGCATCTTTAAAAAAGATAAGTTCCTGAAGAACATCAAAAAGAAGCATGTCGATTTCTGTTTCTTTGAGTTCAATTATTTTATTTTCACTATTCTCATTAATGTTTTCGATATTTTTCAGATTTTCGACCATAAGGCCGGCAGTAGCATCAGATGCTGCCATAAAAAGTTCTTCACGAGTTCCCCCCCAGGCTTCAAATGCAACATCAGCAATAAACTTATCTTCAATATATTTATAAGGCACTGGTTTTCATCCTTTAATATTTCCTACAGGTAAAAATTTGACAATAGGGTGACTGATCCCAGCCATACTTGCAGCATCAATTACATCATCAATATTTTTATAAGCTTTCCCTGCCTCTTCAGCAAGCCCGCCATACGAAACGGATCGGGTATAGATTCCCTCTTTCTCCATCCGCATTTGTAATTCTTTTCCTCTGAACTGTTTTCTTGCCTGTTTTCTGCTCATCACCCTGCCGCTTCCGTGTGTTGTGGAATAGAATGTCTGTTTTCCGCTCTTTACTCCTGAAAGTAGATATGAACCGGTTTCCATGCTGCCACCAATTATCACAGGCTGACCTGTTTTTTTATACTCCTGAGGAATTCCTTCCATATCCGGACCGAAAGCGCGTGTTGAACCTTTTCTGTGTACAAGAAGTCTTTTACGTACACCATTAACATCATGATACTCCAGCTTTGCTGTATTGTGAGCTATATCATATACCTGATGTATTGAAAGCCTTATTGCACTTACACCAAATACATCTGCAAAAACTTCACGTACCTGATGAGCAATCATCTGACGATTTGCAAATGACATGTTTATCGCACACTTCATGGCACTAAAATAATCCTGACCTACACCTGATCGGAAAGGTGCACATGCCAATTCTCTGTCTGGAACCGATATTCCATATTCTGGCATTGCTTTCAAAAAAACCCGAAGATAATCTGTTGCGATCTGATGCCCGAATCCCCGACTTCCGCAGTGAAACATTATTACCACCTGGTCGGGAAAAATACCGATTGATTCTGCAGTTTTGGCATCAAAAATTGATTCTCTCTTAACAACCTGAATCTCCAGATAGTGATTTCCGGATCCTAATGTACCCAATTGATGGTATCCACGTTCAACGGCTTTATCACTTACTTTTGATGGATCTGCACCGTCTATACATCCCGTTTCCTCTGTACGTAAAAGATCCTCCTGCCATCCAAAACCATTTTCAATACACCACCTGGAGCCATTTATCATAACTTTTCTGAAATCGCTTTTTGAAATCGCATATCTGCTTTTTTCCCCAACACCTGTCGGGACATTGTTGAAAAGTTTATCGACAAGCTTGTGAAGTTTCGGTTTCAGTTCATCATAAGTTAAAGAAGTAAGCATTAATCTCATACCGCAGTTTATATCAAATCCGATACCTCCAGGAGAAATCACACCATCATCTGTATCCATGGCCGCTACGCCGCCTATTGGGAATCCATACCCCCAATGTCCATCGGGCATACAGAATGAGTAGTTTACTATTCCCGGAAGCATTGCAACATTTGAAACCTGATCAAAAACACCCGAATCCATTTGGTCAATCAGCTTTTCTGTAGCATAGATACGGGCCGGTACCCGCATACCAGTTTTATAGGATACCGGTAATTCCCATATGACAGGTGAGATTTTTATCAATTCAGGTGGTCTCAAACCTGTTTTCTCCCGATAATTTCACAACTGCTCAGGTTATTATCTGTATCCGTCTGCGACCTTCCATCATGCAAGTATAAGTTCATTACGAACATCAATCACACCTTTAGTATGTTTTGCAGCAAATTCTGCAGAATTGTATGCGTTCCAGTGCGGTACTTTTCCTGTCAATGTAACGATTCCGTTTTCTACCTTTACAGTAACATAATCCGTATCGACAATACCGGTTCTTTTCATGGCAGCCTCAATCTGTTCAGCAATTTCAAAGTCTTCAACTTTATGAACAGGTACAACCGAAAGTTTATTGATAACCTGAATCACACCGGTTACATTAGATACTATATTTCCACATTCAATCTTTTGCCAATACGAATCAACAGCTCCCGACAATTCGACCACACCCTCTTCCACATCAACACCTACAAACTCGTCATTGATATTACAGTTTAGTTTAAGTGATATTTTTACAGCTTTGGTGACTGATTCATCAGTCAAAATATCAGCATCACCGGGATACACAATTTTTAAGCGGTTCTCGACGAATGTTATTTGATGAAAGCTCCTGACGGTATCTTCAACAGCATTCAAAGCTGCAAGCGAATTTACAGTTCCATTGAGAACAACTCTCCCATCTGCCATTTCTACAGTAATGGTATCCGGGTTTACACGACTGTCTGCATAAAGCAATCCTTCAATTTCTTTCTTGATCTCTTCCTTTTCTGCCATAATTACACTCCAATAAATGGATGTTTTTTCACTCTATTGTTGGTGAAAGGGGATCTGTAGGTTCTTGTCCGAAAAGTTCGACAAACTGTGCCGGAAGTTTTTGGAGCACTTTGGATATGACTGCATCTGTTACAGCAAGGTTAAGTGTTTCCATAACAACTCTTGATAGCCTGACCGCATCCGGATAACCGGTTTTAGCCCTTGCACTCACCCTGTTATAGTATTCTTCAAGCGTAAATGTATCACTTCTTGACGGGTCATTCAGAGAGTGAAGACTTTCTTTCATTTCCAGTGGAAGCTGTGCCCCAAGTTCTGCAACCAGTGTTGTTGGAAGCCGTTGACCCAAAGTAGACATGCATACTTCTACTATTTTTCTTGCCCAGATATAATCCGGTATATCGCCTCTTTTACAAACTTCTTGTATAAATTCCATATATTGCATAAACACCCACTTGAAACCGGTTTAGTAACAATTTCGGTACTTTTGGAACAGCCCTGCTTCTATGTAAATTATCTGGTAATTGCCTGTCAGGATATAAACGCAATTGCAACTTTTAATTAAATTGAAATCAATGACAGGTTTGTAAATAAATTATCAGATTCGGGCTTTTTAATACAAAGTATAAGCAATTATGAATCCTTTGATTTCCAAAGCATCTTGTGGTATATATGTTGCGTAATAAATCAGAAAACACCAACTACAATGTCGCTTAACCATTTAAAGGAGGAGTTATGACAGAAATCAGGAAAAAAGTTGCATTCTCTGCGATTCCAGTTACTGTACTTGCACTAACGGGAATTGCCATGAGAAAATTGTCGGGGAAAGATCATGCTGCATCAGAACATATCAGGGAGATAGCCCAGGATGCCTGTAAAGAGATCGAAACTTCATGTCAGGAACTTCAGGAAAAAATCGAGAACCGATCAGCCCAGTATCTCGAAAAAAACATTGACAATATTTTTGACAACATGAAGTCCAGGCTTGATCAGATCTCTTCAAAGATCAAATCACGACTTGGGGAATATGAAATGAAAAATCCTTCGAAAGCAGAATGAATGATTCCGTACAGGCTGTGTTGATCATCAATTTGACAGGTCAACACAGTTGAAATTTACTTATCCATTTTTACAGTACAGGCATATATTCACATATCATTTTTTATTGCAGCACTCATCAATATTTTATTTATTTGCATGAGATAATAAGTAAATATTTTGGATAAATTTCAGATTATATCCAGATACCAGAGAAAAACAGAAACTTTGCATCGCTATGCTCAATCACGGATGAAGTTGACAGATGGCTATTATAAAAAATCACAATGTCGAAGGTGAGATAATCAGATCATTTACAACTTCTTTTACCCCGGTAGTGTTTTTTGCTATTTCAGATACTTTTTTATAAGTGTCCAAGTCTGATACAATGCCAGACAATACGACTCTCCCGTTTGCAGCTTTTACATCTATGTTTTCGGCATTTATACTGAAAATTCTGTTAAGAGCATTTACGATATCCTGTGCAATCATTTCATCCAGAATATCTCTTGTAGGAACAACTGTCAGAAAATTATTAACAGTTACAATACCACCGATATCAAATGCCAGTTCTTCTGCCCTGGTTTTTTTCCAGTATGCATCAACAGCCCCTTCAAGAACTGCAGTTCCATTTTCAACTGTAATAACAATGTTATCTTTTGAAAGTCCCTGATCCCACGAAAACAGATTACGCAGGTTTTCTCTCAGTTCCGTATCATTAAAAGTGTTCAAGTTATCCGGATAAAGAATTTTTAAGTTGTTTTTTACATTTTTTACACCGGCAATTTCCAGCGTATCATTTTGAGCTGTCTGTTTTGATATCCAGGTTGGAACCGTTCCGTCCAGATACACGGTCTCATCATCAATGCTAACCTGAATTTTTGTTTCATCTACCCTGCTGTCCCATTTCAAATGTTCCATTATACGCCTTTTTGTTTCTTCATTACTGTATATCATTTTATTGTCCTCCGCTTTTAATAGAGATGAAAGGGAAGATTCCATTCAGAATCGAGTCCGATTCTGAATCTACGATCTGAATGCGGATTATTAGACTCCAGATTCAAATTAGATCTAAAGTAATATCTGTAGATAAACGTAAAAAACATATTCCTTTCCGGGACACAGTTTACGAACAAAGTCAGGATACGAAACTGCCGCAATTCTTAATTCTTAAAGGGTCCTTTCACTATTGCTGATCCCTCACTCATTATCAAAAGAATTTCTTCGATATATGAGACATGGTCCTGCTCATCATCATAATTATTCTCTATTTGAGCATAAACATCTTCAGATAGATTCAGGTTAAAGAGTTCTGCATACAGGCTGTTCATGATTTTTTCATTAGCCAGCAGTGCCTGAAGTATCTGGTTTACTCCTGAACCTAAAACAATATCCTTGAAGTAAGGTACATGCACATCGGGATACTCAGAAACGATGCTTTCCTGCAATTCTTCACAGAGTAAATAGAGGTTTTCCTTATGTTCTTCATGGTCCTGACAAATATTCTTTATCTGATTCAGAATATCTGCATCGTGAATTTCCGAAAAGGTTTTTTCATAAATTTTAATAACGCATGCTTCACGCATTTCCAGTTTTAATAATTTTTCCAGCACCTTCTTTCTATCCATAAATACCCCCTTTTTCAGGATCATATTACAGGGCATGCTGCAATTAGTGTACCATTCCTGATGATTTTTAATTTACCGCAACAGTAATCATACCTTTACATACATTAACCTTTCTATTTACATTATAATGTTGCCCGAGAACAGACAGATACTGCTCCACGATCATTACTTTTGGTTGTAAACATTACAGGATACATTTATGTTGTTCATAAAAGCTTATCCCGTGTAACATTACAGTACACTAAGTAAACTGAAAACTCATTGTAGTTTCGACTGCAGTAATTGAGATTAGGGTTAGAAGAATGATCATTGTAAAGGGGTATTAACTTGTTGATCAGATAAGTTATTAGGCAGATATGGTTTTCGCAGATATAAAGCTTTTTTGAAATCGGGTACTGTAAATAAAGGTTTAATTTCAAAAAATATATCGTTCTCAATTCAGGTTTTATTTACCTGGGTATGAATCTTTTTCGGTTTTCTTTCCAGGTTTGAGGTTCAGGCGGAGTGAATTCCGGATAACGCTCAATTAAATCCCGAAACTCTTTTTTTGCAAGACTTACATCCAGATCTTTTGATGAGGCATTATTCAGATATCGATTAAACCATCTTAAGGCAGAATCCGGTTTATCTTTGTAATACCGGAAAAGGAATGCCATATTTTTGGCAATTAAAGGGTTTTGAGGTTCTTTCAAGCAGGCTAAGCGAAGTTGTTCTTCTGCATTATCATATTTTCTCATTTTAACCAACAAAGAACTCATTGAGACACGCACATCAATTCTGGACGGATCACGATCCAGAGCTTTTTCGAATTCAGATTCTGCTTCAAAAAACCATCCCTTTTCAGAATAAATTATTCCCAGGTAGAAGTATGGTTCATCCCCTGATGGTTTTTTCTTTTTTGCAGCTTTAAAATATTCTTCAGCCTTTTGAATCTCTTCACCCTTCAACCATTCATTTTCATCAAGGCCATAGCTGCCCCATTTCTCCTTTTTTTGTTTTTGATAACTTTTCGCCAGCCAGATACGCCCTTTTAAAATAAGGACGGGAGCATTATCTGATTCGATTTGATTAGCAAATGCAAGGGCTTCATCAATTTTCCCCTTTTCCAGATATTTTTGGGCATTTGAAACTGTAGGTGAATAGCTGTAACTGATATGGCGTACAATAAGAAAAGCGGTAAATAACAAGAAGGAACAAAGGAATCCGGCAATGATTACAAATGTTAAAGATACACCTCTGGAAAATCTCATAATATTCTATTGTATTTTTAATTTGAGTACTTTTCCAGACTTATCAATATATTCCTCCATCTTTTTTTTAGGAGTCAGCATTGTCGTTTCAGTGTGAACAAAGTCCCCGACCTGTTTGTTTTTCCTCACGAGGTCTGAATATATGCAAAGAAAGTCGCATTACCACCAAATAAATGAATAAATCAGCTTGCATTAATTCTGAACCTGATCAAAATTTTGAATCTGTTAATCTTTTTTGAAACAGTAAAAAGCTACATATACAAAGCTTGTTATCAAACTGAAACGAGTTTCTGATCCGAAATGAACTCTTTCTCATTGTTGTATGTTTTGATCAAACGATCAATTCCAACCATCTCCAGGACTCTTCTAACCTGATTATCTTCAGCAATAATAAAAACAGACCCGTTGTTCTGCTGAACATCACATAAACAGTGAATGAAAATACTTATCCCAGCACTGTCAAGATATGTGGTACGTTCAAGATTGAAAACAAAATGATGATTTCCGGATTCTATCAGAGTCTGAATCTCAGTGTCAAGAAATTTTGTAGATTCAACAGAATCGATATTACCAATTATGTGAATTACCTTGAAACGATCCATGTTTCTGATCTCATACTTCATAACATTTCCCTTTCTGCACATCTATAATGGTTCAATAATATTCAGAATCTGCACGTCCGGTCAATTTTAAATTTCATAATATATCAAAATTTTAATATTTAGTCAAAGATTAAAAATATGCGTTAGCCTCTACATAATGGATATAACCCATCGCTGCGTTTTTACAAAAATACAAGCGTACAGGCACCTTTTGGACAATTCCGGGTTTTCCGCCTTTTTGAAATATTTATCAAATTTTTAATTCACGTTCAAAAAAAAGATGAATACCCCCCAACCCATCCTCGATACAGGTATCCTTAAGTAACCACCCCTCTCTTATCATTTCTGCTGATACGAACTCCACTTCATCCAGAATTTTTTTGGCGTTCTTTTTAAACCCGATTTTTATAATTCTCTCTGCACTCTCTGTCATAATCAGTTTTTACCACTCGTTGTCGTCATAAGACGGAACAGCAGATGGAAGTTCATTAAATGCTCTTTTGACAGTTTCGGAAAACACGTGGCTGTCTGAAATTTCACCTTTGGTACATGAACTTTCAACTGATCCACGCCATACTACTTCCATGTTTCTGCAATTCCATAGTTCGGTTTCAAGATCAATTTTTTTCAAAGTACGTTTTTTAAAAGTTTTCAGACTGTAACCACCTTTAACACGGATTACCAATAAATAATCACTTTGAGCTTTACTCCATACCGATTCTGATGTTTGAAGAGATACCATACCAGATTTATACAGCTTTTCATAAAAATTTGCAAGTAATTGGGATCCGGAGTCCCCGGTAAAAGCGTTTTCCATTTTTTTCACACTATTGATTTTAAGATCCGGACGTATTTTTTTCAAAGTTTCTGACAGTTTTTTTTCTGATAACAGTGTGGTATCCGGTCCATCTTCAAACAGTACAGGGCACAAACCAATAGTCCTGTCATAAACACTTCTACCTGTGAAGTATTTTTCGGTATATAGATGTTTATAAGAGTAATTGCAGGGTGGTATACAGGCAGATATCAGAAACACCGAATTTAGACATGCAATTAAAACTACTTTTCTGAACATAATTTACCGGGCAGATTAAACTTATCTGATTTTATCCTTGATACAAAAATATACCTTTAAATTGTTTAAGATCAAACAGATATGAACAGCTTACCTGATCTTTTTCAGACGCGCTGCAAACATCCCGTCCATAGCGTGTTCAAAAGGTGTAATCTGAAGAAAACCGGCATTTGAAATAAAACGTTCAGGAATAACATCCGGATTATTGTCGACAACGAATTCTGTATGTTTATCAAGAAAAGAACGTATTATCAGATCGTTTTCTTCAGGTTCAATAGAACAGGTAGAATAAACTATAATTCCTCCTTTTCCAACAAGGTTGGCCGAGGAATCCAGTAATTTATGCTGTATTTTTGTAAGTCGTTCAATATCCTGAGAGGTACGAATCAACCTTGCTTCGGGATGTCTATGTAAAACGCCGGTTCCACTACATGGTACATCGAGAAGAACTTTGTCGAAATAGCCAGTAAATGGTGGAAACACCCCGTCACAGAGAAGAGCGTAAACGTTTCTTAAACGCATTCTTTTCACCATTTCGGTAACACTTTTCATTCTTCCCCATTTCAGTTCACAGGCAACAACAGTTCCTGTATCAGAAGCAAGCTCGGACATAAGAGCTGTTTTTCCCCCCGGAGCAGCACAGAGATCAAGAATATGGTCCCCTTTGTTCACATCCATCATTGCAGTAACCCATCCTGATGACGGTGCCTGGACATTACACACACCCTGCTGAATCATACGGATATTTTCGGGCAGCAAAGACTTTTTAAGTTTGTAATAAAGATTAAGATATCCGGATGCCTGTTCACAAATTGTACGCACATCTGCTTCAAACTGCGGCTTTGAAAGATCTCTCAGCTTTCTTCTCAAGTAAATTGATGGTTTTTCATTATTAAACTTCAACAGTTTTTTTGTATTGCTTAAGCCATAGTTTTTCATCCATCTCTCTATCATCCACCGGGGATGAGAAAATTCTACGGATAGTCTGCCAATAAGATCCTTATCCGGTTCCGGTAATGAAACTGATCCTTTATTTTTAATTATATTTCGCATTACAGCATTTACCACACTTGCATAACGGGCTGTCTGGCTGTTGCTTTTTGCAAGCCGGACGGTTTCATTAACTGAAGCATGATCCGGAATTCTCATATACAGTAACTGATAGATACCTATTCTGAGCATCCTGTAAAGAGCCAAATCTTTCGAGTCTGTATGGCCTGAAAGATAATGATCGATCGTGTTATCAAGCGTTAATTGCCACCTTATCACGCCATAAACTATTTCAAAAACGAAACGCCGGTCTCTGTGATCTATGCGAGCCCCTTTTAATCCATGATCTATTATTCGATCGAGATTTCCCGGATGTTTATCGAATTCAGTTAATATCCGAAAAATTAATTGACGAGATGTCATTTTTTACTCCAGATTCCTGTTGGTATTTTGATTAAAAATTCAATTCAGCAATATTCCTTCCGGAATATCTGTACCCAGAATAAAATCATGGATACTCATTTCCCTTTTTCCTTCCGGTTTTATACGGATAATTCTTAAAACTCCCTTCCCACACTGTACATCAATAAAATCGGAGCCACTTTTAGTCACTGTACCAGGTTTTGTACTGGTATTTTCGTCAAGAGGATAAGCCCATTCAACAGCAATTCGTTTTCCATTCATTACCATGAATGTTCCAGGAAAAGGTTTGAATGCCCTGATTTTATTAAAAATATTGATATTAGTTTCTGACCAGTCGATTTTTGCTTCCATTTTACTTAATTTCGGAGCATTCGTTGTGTTGGAGTTGTCCTGTTTTAATGGGTGAATTGTACCTTTTTGAAGCATATCAATGGATTCAACAAGAGCCTGGGCACCAAGTCTGCTTAATCTCATATAAAGCTCAGGAGTCGTTTCCTGATCACCGATCTGAACTTTTTTTTGAAGGATTAGTTCGCCAGTATCTATTCCCTTATCGATTCTGAAAATTGTAACACCGGTTTCTTTTTCACCTGATTCAATCGCACGCTGAATAGGTGCGGCGCCGCGATATAAGGGAAGCAGTGATGCATGAATATTGATTGTACCTAAGGGCGGGATAGAAAAGATCATTTCTGGAAGAATTCGAAAAGCAACTACAACAAAAATATCCGCTTTTAATTCGGAAAGTGTTTTGGCTAATTCTGGATTTTTTAGATTCTGTGGCGTAAGAATCGGTTCAATATTACGATTTCGGGCATATGAGGAAATTGGGGATTCGACTGTTTTGCGACCCCGACCCTTAGGTTTTGCTGGTGTACTTACAACTCCAACGACTTTGTGGTATTCCATAAGAGTTTCCAGTGCACAAATTCCAAAATCTGCTGATCCCATAAAAACGATTCTCATATCACCCCTGCTTTAAATGTTAGTGGTATAAAATATGAAATTAAAACACCCGATATGTTGGAAATATAACATAATTGGATTTTTTATACTATAAGGGTCCAGAACCGGATTTGATTTTATGAGTGCCAAGTGGTAGTTTTTCTTTTTAAGTTGTTCATTTTTGTAGTTGTTTTTTTTGTCATGGAGGGAGATTTTCATGTCTTCTGCGTTCAGTCCTATTGAAGAATTTGAGCTATTATGTCGTTATTGTGGAAAAATTCACCCTGCACAACTCGACAGGAGTATTGCCGAAAATGGAAGAACTGTAGACAGGAATTCTACCTTTGAGTATTTTTGTACCAAATGTCAGAAAACAGTCTGTTTTAAAGGAAATGATCTTCTGGAAAAACCTGTATCAAATTCAGAATCAGATTCAGAAGAAAATAATGAAGATAAAAATCAAAACGAGGAAAAGCCAACCGACAATACTCCTGTTAAAATACTTGATTACTCACCTAAAAATCATTATCACATAGGTGAATGGATTAAACATAAAAAATTCAAGGAAAACGGTCTAATTGTTGGAATAGACAATGGAACACCGAATAAAATAATTGTTAATTTTGAAAAATCAGGTATCAAAAAACTCATCGAAGACATCTGAGGAGAAAAGCTACAGTGAGTCTCATTTCAATTTTTTTTATTGCAGTGGGACTTGCACTTGATGCATTTGCTGTTTCGATAGCAAGCGGAATAACAATCAAAAACATGAAAATCCGGCACGCTTTTGTGATTGCCGGATTTTTTAGTTTTTTTCAGGCAATAATGCCGCTTGCAGGATGGTGTACCGGTTTAAAAATAAAAGGCTTCATCGAAAAATATGATCATTGGGTTGTTTTTGCAATTCTTTCCATAATTGGAATAAAAATGATCTATGAAGCTTTTCAATTAGAAGAAACAGAAAAAAATAAAAATCCACTCCAGATCTCTGTTCTTTTTATCCTCGCAATAGCCACAAGTATTGATGCTCTTGCAGTTGGTTTTTCAATCTCTGTTCTTAATGGTACAATTGTTCTTCCAGCAATCATTATCGGTTCAGTAACTTTTCTGATGTCTTTTATGGGCGTTTATATTGGAAATTGTTGCGGTAACCTCTTTGAAAAAAATATAGAAATTGCAGGAGGACTTGTATTAATAGGTATTGGAGTCAAGGTTTTAATTGGTAATTACTGAATTCATATTTTGCATTTGCTCTACTTATTTCGCTTCATATTTTGTATTTCACTAAACAGTTGAACGAATATTTATATTCCGATTCCATCCATTGCAGCTAGTATATTTATTAAATCAGCAATATGAGCTGATAATGACATCAAAATCCATTACAATAATGTCAGATCCAAACATCAAATTAAGTGAATACAGTGCAAGGGACAGTCAATTCATTTTTTAAAAAGCTTTTTTTGCCTTTGATTCTTCTTAATATGGTTTTAAGCGATTCAAATGCTGAGGATTTTAAAAGCATTAAACTTTTTGCAGGTGCTTCACATACCCATTACAATCGTGAATTCAGCAGTTACTGGAAAGATATTACCCCCATAATCTTCCAGATCGAAACTAATTACTTCTATTTTGACGTAACAGCATCATTTTCTTATAGCCATTTCGAATCAAAATCTCCGCAAATAACAAACTTCCATTCTGCAAGAGCAGATCTGCTGCTCTCTTATCCGGTTCCAGTTTTTAATTTTGCACAATTAAATCTGGGGGTTAAAGCAGGCAATTTTTTCATGTTCTTTGATAATGAAAATAAATATGCAGGAAGAGAATCGGAGTTATTTACTGCAGCAGATATTTCCATACAAACAAAAATTGTAAAAAATTTACTCGCCAAAATATCTTATGAATATGGTATGGTTTTTACCTTGCGGCGAATCACCTGTTCCCAGATTTCTCTTGCAATAGGATACGCTTTTAATACTCCACATATAATAAAAGAGTTTCTGAAGTGATAAAGAACAAAACCGGATTTACCATAGTAATTTCAATATTCCTGATAATGTCGAATCTGTTCGCAGACAATAATATCCGGCTTGACTCTACAGTATATACCAGAGATAACATTTTAAAGATGGGTATCCTTAACACTGCAGACCTGATCAAAAGAAGCCGTTACCACATTTTTTTTACGGTTGATGGCAGCAATTTTTATCCAGTTCCGGATAACCCTGCGATTGATAATAATGAAATCTGCATTTTTATCAATAATCATAAAATAGACATATCAATTCTGAACACAACTGCCGTTAATACCCTTCCTTTAAATATATCTTCAATTGACAGTGTCATCTTTTACAAGCCCGGTTCTTTTGTAAATGGCTATTTTTGCAGGAAAGGGGCTGTGAAACTTATCTGCGGCCTGGACAAGAATACACTTATTGGGGGTTTTTTGATAGGCAATGAAATCAACGATCCGGGGCCGTATCTTTATGTAGATGGAAAAGAAAGCAGGAATGTAGACAAAATTGGTATTGATGGTTACTTGACTGCATTTGGTAAATTCCGGCAGCTTGGTGGATGTCTCAGTTTTCAGAGAGATCAGCGTTTTTTCACTGATGAACATATATACAAAAGACAGCAGCACAATTTATCTGCTGATACCAGAAAATCCTGTTATGTATCACTGAACAGTTCATTCAAAAAAAATGAGCTGTTCCTGAGCTATTCATCAAACAACGAAAACATCTTTCTAAATACGACAGGAAATGAGATTCCTGCTTTAAGCACAGCCTATAACTTAAACTATTTTCTGGATTTAAACCGGTTTGGATTTGCTGTATCAAGCAATATAACAGACGTAAACAGATATGGCAAAACAGAGTTGGACCATTTTGATTTTTCACAAAGCAGAAACCGGATATCAGCAATCCTGAATCTGGACAAACACCTGTTTTCATATACTATTCTGAACAAAATATTTGTTACGGAAAACTCCTTTGAATGCCTGTTTTTTTTCAATCCGGCTTACTCTTTCAGAAACAGTAACCTTGATCTTCATATGGAAACCACTATTTTTTCGAATCATATTCATAGCTATAATCTTTTTGCCGGGTATATTAAACGTTTTTGTGATTCTTATTCATTTTCCCTGGACGCATCCTTTTCCAAAGAGCCTTTTATGGATAATTACGAGTTTTTATTTATCAATGATTACAACATACCTGTTTTCAGTGATAGTTTTACACTCAATAACAAACTTGATAGCGATTATTTCCATAATGCAGGTTTGAGTCTGTCCCTTTCTCATCAGGGAAACCGTTTCGGATACAGTTTTTCGTCAAATAACAATTTTTTCAAAAATATTATCCTCCCGCGACAACATTTCAAGATTGATACAATAGATTACAGGTTCTATTCTCCTGTGGTTCTGGAAAACATTGATCATGGGTTTACAAGTTCACTTGATCTGAAATTTGACATGCGTTTTAAAAGAATATACTGGGAAAACAGTCTTGAATATTTCATTTTGGAAAAGGGCAGTAGTTATTTTGAAGACCTGTTTGCAAAAAATAGTGATTTCATCATAAAAAGCTCATTCTCTTACGATATGAACAACAGAATGTTCCTGAACCTGAATCTTGACTATTCAGGAAAAAGGTATTTCATTGATTACGATTCATCTCAATACTCAATTACAGGACAATTAGATGATATGGTGAGTCTGGATCTCAATCTCACAAAATTTTTCTTCAGGGATCATCTTAAAATCATACTCTCTTTTCAAAACATCCTTGATCAGCATCTGATTTTTCACCCTGCAGGTGCAGGTAAAGATTTTACTCTATTTACAAAAGCTGAACTCAGGTTTTAGCCTGGTTTTAAAAATTCATTCCGGATCGATTCATCTACAGGCAACTTATTCTTAGTTTCTCATACTGTGTACCTTTTCCGTTTATACATTTTCCAGGTCTCCTCTATTGCAAAGATAGCCAGCATAGAAAATATCAGATAGATCCATTCAGTAATTCCCAAAGGAACCAGGTTGAAAATATTGCTCAGGAACGGGATATTTATAAGCATTAAAATGAAAACCAGTTCGAAAATAATTCCTGTAATCAAAAGTCTGTTACTTGTCAAACCTATTGAAGCAACTGACTTTATCTCTGTTCTGCAGGCAAAAGCATTTGCTATCTGCATTACGGCAATTGCAGCAAACGCCATAGTCATTGCTTTTTGGTGCAGTGGGTTTTGAAAGATCATTGGACCAGGTTCCAGTATTTCTCCCCAGCTCCATCCACCTCTCAGAAGTATTCCGAAAAATCCGCCTAACACGACTATTGTGCTCAACAAGCCTAAAAACAGATACCCCCTGGTTATTACATGTATATTTACCAGGCCTTCTGTCGGACGTCGGGGAGGTCTTTTCATTATACCTGGATCAGGTTTCTCTGTTCCCAGAGCAAGTGCAGGAAGAGTTTCTGTGCCAAGATCGATTGCCAGAATCTGAAGAGCAGTAAGAGGAACAGGTATACCAAACAGGGCATACAGAGTAAAGGGAACAACTTCAGGAGTAAGGTGGGCAAATATATAAATCAGAAATCGGCGAATGTTCTCAAATACGGCTCGCCCCTCCTCAATTCCGGCTACTATGCTGGCGAAATTATCATCCGTAAGAATCAAATCCGCAGCCTCTCTGGCAACATCGGTTCCTCTCAAACCCATGGCAATTCCAATATCTGCCCTCTTCAGGGCTGGTGAATCATTTACTCCATCACCGGTTACTGCTATAATATGGCCGGCTCTCTTGAGTGTATCAACTATCCGAAACTTGTGCTCCGGAGTGACACGTGCAAAAACGGATACCTTCTGTACCATGTTCCGCAACTGATGCTCATTCAGGGAATCCAGTTGAGAACCACTGATAACTCCTGTTTCATGACTATCTATCAAGCCAATCTGCCTGGAAATCGTTTCAGCAGTCAGCTCGTAATCACCGGTAAGCATGATGAGACGAATTCCAGCAGATCTGCATTTTTTTACAGCTTCTGCGATTTCTGGTCTGGGAGGATCATACATTGCAGTAAGACCGATAAAACATAAACCACTTTCAACCTTCGAAACTTCAGAATATTCTCCTGGATTATCAGGTACATCCTTGTATGCGAAACCAAGTACCCTTAACCCCTGTACACCAAAACTGTTTACTTTCTCAACTATCATCCCTCTTTCTTTTGAAGTCAAATCGACCATTTTATCAGAAATAACAATATGTGTGCATGAAGATATCAATTCTGTGGGGGCACCTTTAACCAGAACTCTTAAACCATTCTTTGTAACCTTTACTACGCTCATACTTTTTCTGGCAGATTCAAACGGAAATGATGTCTTGTAAACTGCATCAGCCCGCAGTTTTTCTGTATCCAATCCAGCCTTGGCAGCCATAGAAAGCAGTGCACCTTCTGTGGGATCGCCTTTAACAGACCATAACGGTTGATTTTTATCAGGTGCAACCAGCGTGGCAGTATTACAATATGTTGAGATCTCCAATAAAATTTCAGTACCAACAATATCCCTGAATCTCTTTTTTCCTACAGTCATTCCATCTGTCATAAATTTCCCGGATGGTTCATATCCACGACCTTCAACCGAGATATCATTTCCATTAATCCATACATTTTTGACAAATACCTGGTTCATGGTCAGGGTACCTGTTTTATCTGTGCAGATCACATCAGTGGAACCCAAAGTTTCTACAGAAGAGAGTTTTTTTACAATTACATTTCGGCCTGCCATTCTCTGAACCGCAGTGGCAAGTGCAAGCGTAACAGTTGGCAATAACCCCTCAGGCACATTTGCAACAATGATACCCAATCCGAAAACTGCTGCAGCTGCAAAAGGCAGTCCGGCAAAAAGTGAACCCATAAGGACCAGACCAACTCCCATAAATGCTGCTACAAGAGAAATAATCCGTGCCAGATTCACTATCTCTTTCTGAAGTGGACTAAGTTCTTCTTTAACGGTTTGGGCAAGAAAAGCAACTCTTCCGATCTCTGTTGACATTCCGGTAGCAGTTACAACCGCTTTGCCGTTACCCGAAACCACACTTGTTCCTGCAAATACCATATTCGGCAGTTCAGTCCATAAATATTCATGAGTTGTTTTTAGCTGCTTTGCGGATTTATATCCCGGCCTGCTTTCACCTGAAAAAACCGAATTGTCTACCCGAAGCCCTGCGCTTTCCAATAAACGGGCATCAGCAGAAACACTGTTCCCCTCTTCAAGAAGAACTATATCTCCTGGTACAATTTGTGATGCATCTATTTGCTGTTCCATTCCATCTCGTAAACATGATACTTTTCTTGGTATCACTGCCCTCAATGCCTCCAGTGCACGTTCTGCTTTGTATTCCTGCCAGAAGCTGAATGAAGCATTAAGAAAAATCACTGCAATTATTGTCCAGCCTACTATAGTCAGATTGATCAAAAATGCCAGCGCAGCCCCAAACCACATTATAAGTGCCAATGCATTTATAAGGTTGCCCGAAAACTTTTTTATTTTGTTTTCTTTTACAGCAGCTTTCAACAGATTGGGACCAAACTCTTCAAGCCTTTTCTTTGCCTCCCGAGAACTCAGCCCTTCTGCTTTGCAGTCCAGTTCTACGAGAATCTCTTTTGAACTTAATGAAACATAATATTCCCTTTTTCCACGGTACATCTGGAATGTTCTGTAAACTGCTTCTTTAGTGTGTGTTTCCTTAATCATATTGATGAATTTGTTGTTTTGAAGCAATGATGAAATCATGGATAACAGTTTAAGGTGAAGTGCCGGATCATTTTCAGGTGTAAGAAACAAAAGAAATAATTTCACAGGCACACGCCCCCCAAAAATTACACCTCTCTTCGAAATACCAACAAAAACAATTGGTCTGCCGAGTCCGGATACACGAATGTGAGGCAATGCGGCTCCGTTTGGGAGTGCTGTCGTACCTGCATTTTCTCTTGAAATCAACTTTTGAGAAATCTGCTGAGTATTTAGTTCAGGAAATTTAATATGCAGCAGCCAGGCCATCTCTTTTAGAACACTGTCTCGTGAATTTGCCTTTAAATCTGTACTTATAAGCTGGGAGTCAACAAATTCAAAAATATTCATCTATTAGCCCCTTTTTTGCACAAAATTTTTCCATTAACTTCTGTAACAGAATCAGTAAAGGATGACTGCAATCAAAATATCTGGAACAATACGCACTGCTGACTCTACAGGGATCAATATACAAAAAAAACTCTTGTCGCAATTTCCACACGCCATGTACTTCAACAAAAGCATATGTTAACTATTTGTAAATAAAATACATATATCGCCAATGGGTATTTACTATTTCTTTATGCAACGATTTTTTGATGATATTTTTTGAGAATTATACAAATACCATGCCTGCACATTCATTGAAACAGTTTTGGATATGGAGAATTTTCACGGTAAACTGGGACATCTGCTCTTAAAAGAAATACAGAACAGTTTTTGGCTTTTATCTTTATTAATCTGCATTAAACTCTTCCCATTTTTTTCCACTGCTGATACATTCAAGCATAAACCGGCATCCCTGTTCATCACGAGGATTTAGCCAGAGCATTTTCTCAAACACCTCTTTAGACTCTTCAATTTTACCATTACGCCAAAGGCATAGGCCATAACCGTAAAGGCATCTCAGATATGGTCTGTTTTGCTTGTACTCCCATGGCAGCAAATCATGAAACACATGGCCCAGACTCAACTCAGCTATTCGCATCCCAACCAGGTAATGGCGTAACGCCTTATTTTCCAAAAAAGGATAGATTTCCCTGCTCACATTAAACTCCAGGTTTCCCAGAACAACATGAGCGTCCATGCAACGGAAGTCCTTGACCAGATACTCACGAACCTTAGCAAACACAGAATCCCTGTTTTCTCCATCCGAAACCATATCGGAAAATGGATCACTAAACTTGCAGTCTTCGGGAATACCCATATTAAGCGTCTGTTTCAGCTCATATTCCTTTCGTGGTCCATAAACCATTATTGGTATGTAATATTTATCGAAAGGGTCATCACCTCCTGCCAGAAGATCACTTTCTATTTCAGGATCAAAAACCCTTTTTTCCTCAAGCGGTAAAGGAGTCAGATCAAAAGCATTTATATCAAGCCTTCTGCTGTTGATTTCTCCGGTAAAACGAACATTTCCCCTGTATTGCCACACCTTTGATGGGGTTACAGTAATAATCTCTCCCTCGACTTCACGTTGATAACATTTTTTCCACATATATGTAACCGGTTTCTGGTCAGGAATATGCTTACACTCAATAGTTGTTGCATTATTTACCAACCATACAGCAAGTTCAACAGGGACATCCGGCTTTATACCAAGCTCATCAATCAATTTTGTCTTTTTGGTTCTGACAGAGGATCTCTTGTTATCATGAGACATAACATCTCCTTATCAAAAAAGTTTTCAGGTATGATTTTTTTGAAAGCGTTTTTGTTTTTCACAGCTCAAAAACCGCTTTGCATTATAATTCCAGACCAAAACTGGTATGATAACTGTTAAGAAAAAAGATAGTAAAGAGCTGTGAGGCATAATATAATTGTTGGTTTTTATTCTGGGTTTTGTATTCGATTCCGATACCGAATTCTAACCCCGATTTTGGTCCTTCCCGTTTGGTATGAAAGTTTTTCATGTTCGCCGGGCGCACACGACCCCGCGGCAGTTTCTTGCAGCTCTGTAACTGATTGTTTGGGGGCGTGTGGAAACCTGTGTATCGTTCCTGTTTTAAAAGGATACTTATGTAAATGAAATGTTTTGTCTCAAATTTTCGAAGGCAACACAGCTCGCATTCTGATGTACTTAACCGTAAGCTGGAGTAACTAATAAAGGGCGCATGCCTTACCAGATAATCAAATAATCTAAATCCGTATAGAATTCTGAGGTAATGCAGTCATAAAAAACTCCTGGAAATTGCCGTCGGGAGCTTGCGGCCAAAGGCAATTTGGGTAAAGCCGAAGGCGTAAACCTTATATTTGCTGTTAAATTTAGTGCAAGACCCACCCTTTGCAGCTCTATTCAAAAAATATATGGATGCACTTTTGGAAATATTTTTTAACTAACGGCTTGAGCTGCGTGGCCAGAAGCCGATGTTATGCGCTGCGGCCATCTATGACGGGAGATGAAACTATTCCTTCAGCAACGGACCAATGACATCTATGCGGTTTGTCCACACACCACCAGTATATCCACTTGGTAGTTTCGAGAGATCGTATTCCGTATCAAACCCGTCCGACCAGCCATTCACGTACTGGACAAGAACTACACGAGTGTTGGCTTCGTCCATTCTCTGCAAAAAGCGGTCTGGCCAACCCCAAAGAAAGATAGCATATTCTACAGGAAGGTGCAATTGCATATTCCTTATCTCATTGGGAACAAACCCTGTCCAGCCGATAAGTATATATCTCAAAAGTCCATTGATCATTCGTTGTCTGGAAAGTGTTTTTATTTCCGGGTACTGCGTTTCAATCAGGTCTAATGCACGATCATTACCATAGAAAGAAACTCTTTCGATTGTCGATGATTCAAGAGTATTAAGAAACTCGATCACTATCGGTCCTACTTCATTCCCGCCGTCTTTTATGTGAATCAAAAAGCTATGATCCGGAAAAGTCTGAAAAACTTCTTCGATGCTAACCATCAAACCAGTGCCCTTACCCCTTAATGGAAACGATTGCCCTTCGTCCGCAGTGAAGCCATAGCCGACATCCAGTTTTCTGAGTTCCTCCATTGTGTGGTCGGATACATGCCCGGTTCCGTCTGTCTGATTCTCAAGCAGGTCATCGTGAAACACCGCTAATTTACTATCTGATGTCAACTTTATATCTAACTCTACTATGTCAGCGCCATACTTGAATGCCGTACGAATGGAAGGAAGAGTATTTCCGATGTAGTAGTGTTCAGGCTCATGAATAATCGCCGCTGTGTTGGTGTTCCATTGGACGCCTTCTAAATCGAATGTCTGGCCAAGGGCACGATGCGCGACAAGTATCGGTTGTCGGTCGCTTCTGTCGACAAATAGTGACGTATTGTTTAGCCAAATGACAACGAAAAACATACTGATTGACCACACCACCTTGCTTCTGAAGAGCCGCTTATAAAGCGAAGATCTAGTACGTTCCATATTCTACCTCTCCTTGTGCCTTACATTACTATAGAGTACCAATTTAAATCCTGCTTATAAGGTATTGTCTTTTCACTTTATTCACCCCTTACTTATTTTAATTCTCTTTAATAAACTAAGAATTTTACCCTTAAAAAGAAAAGGAAGACTGTTCTGGTTTGATGGTCTATTCAGTTTTTCTTAATAGAAATCTTTCTGAACCGGTGACTAAAACACTATTGTGAACTGGCAAAAAGAAATAAAATCCTTTCACCGATCCACTAAAGTAAATGATGTATGAAACAATTTTACAATTCCGGTCCATGCCCAATTATTAACTCACCATGTCTGTACCTTTTCCTGATATCCGCAGCTTCATTTTCTGCCCACTGTTTCAGGCCGATTTTTTTGATTCTGCAAAGATTATAAAGCTTGTAATTATGAGGATAATCCTGCGCCTTATCCAGGCACGGGTGCAGATGTATGCAAGGAAATTGGTCGCATTCATGACAGAACTCCACCCCTTTTTCTTCAATACACTGTTTTGTTGCACACTTGCCGTCCAGAAGATAACAGCCGCTCTCCCTGCATCCATCACAGGTAACACTCCCCAGTGATACCTTCTTGTATGCTGCGATCTTCTTTTGAAGCTCCCCTGTGATATTGTCCTTGTACAGCTCGCAGTTAAAGCAATCAATTCCGCAGGGAGAAGTAAGCTTTTTGTAATCCATTGTGTATCCTTTCATTTGAGGTTTCTACTCTTTTAGAACAGGTATTCACTAAAAGGTAACACAATTTTTAACTTTTTTTTTAACACATGTTGATCTACATAGCTGTAAGTTTTATCTGACATAATAATCATGAGGACATTTTTTGAACAGAAACAACCAGCGGGTCAGCCCAGAAGAGAAATCTTTTTTGATACTGCCGCGCTTTTTAAATGTTCGATAAACGATTCGTAAGGCTGCGGCAGGATATCGGTCCGATACAGATTCTCTATCTCTCTCAGCGATTTCATTTCCTTTATATAACGGGTTCGCGATATTTTTTCTTTTCGGCGGATGATTCGTATATCAGGCATCCTGCGAATACAATCCTGCGACTGTGCAATATGACGGGCAAAGGTACGGCATTGACACATCGCACCCGGCTGCACCAGCGAGCATCTCCCTTCAAAATGATCTCTCAATATCGTGCGCGCACGACTCAAGCCGGTTTTAACCGCATTTTCTGTCTTGTCTAGTATATATGCGGTCTCTTTCACCGAAAATTCAAGAATCACTCTAAGTGTAAATATCGCCCTGAGCCCCAATGGCATACAGTTCATAAATAACTGAAGACAACTCTCTCTTACCATTTCCGTAAACTCATCGTCTTCACATGCCGGATATCTATTGATATACGAATACACCTCATGCTCCGCAACGTTATTTTCTTCCGAATATATGGTAACCGGAAGCTTCTGCTCCTCCTGGTAATGCCTTATCCCGCACCTGTATACTATCTTGTATAACCAGGTAAATAACGAGCTGTCTCCACGAAAGTTGCCGACTGCAGATAATGCGTTTGTAAAAGATGTCTGAAGAATATCCTCAGCATCTTCTTTATTTCCTGTCATCCGTACAGCAAGCGTATAAAGACGATTATAATGGGAATGAAAAAGGTTTTTGATCTGCTTTTTATCATCAGGTGAAATCGTTCTCATTAATACTTTTTCCAATTATAAATCCTTTCGCAAGGTCCTTTAATCAGTTTCTAAATACAATCAAAAATAAAATGCAATCTTGCATACGTAAACAACAGCCCGACTCATTATTCTTCAATACTTCTTCTGCTTACCTTCCTTCTTATTTCCTTTTTTTTCGACAGCTTTACTTTTTCTTCCCTTCTTTTCCTTTTCACACCTGAAGGCACTTTTGTAGGTATTCGCGGGGGTAACTTCTTGTTCAATTTTTCGATTTTTGCACGAAGATTTTTCAGACAGTTCATTTTATTCAGATACTGACTGCGTTCTTTTCGACATGTTACAACGATACCTGTTGGACGATGTAACAGACGCACAGCGGTTTCAACCTTGTTTACATGCTGTCCTCCCCTGCCGCCGCTTCGGAATGTTGAAATATCACATTCTTCCAGAAGTTCATTGTCACTGGACGGTAAACGGTAGAACTGATCAGAGTCTGTCACTTTCTTGATCCCTCATATAGATCGTACTGATAAAGCCTGCACTCAATCTTGCCGCTTTGAAACTGGATCCGTCTTCTGGATTTCAAACCGATCTTGCCAGCGAGCTTTGTATTTGCTGTAAAAACAAAACCCCGGTATCCGGTACAACTGTATTTGAAAAAATTCCCTATTCCCCTGTATGTCTGTTCCAGATTCTTTTCTTCTCCAAGACGCATTCCATATTCAGGATTTACTATTACAACACCGCCACCCTGGGGAATACTGGTCTGGCTGAAATCTTTACACTCAAATTCAATCATGTCTTGTACAGCAGCAAACGATCCGTTTTTCCGGGCATATTCAACTGCTGAATCATCTATATCTGAAGCGATTATTGTGCTGCTGCATTTTTTTATCTCATTTTTTGCATTTTGAACCATTTTTCCCCATTTCTCACCATCAAAGAGCTTCGTATGCATGAACCCAAAATTCTTCCTGATCAATCCAGGGGCGATATTCGATCCCATAAGAGCTGCTTCAATTGCAATTGTTCCGCTTCCACACATTGGGTTTACAAAGTTCTCCCCGTTTTTCCATCCTGAAGCCATTATTACTGCGGCAGCCAAAGTCTCCTGCATCGGTGCAAAAAGCGGATATTTTCTGTAATTTCTTTTTGAAAGTGACTCACCCGATGTATCCAGATAGATACGGGCATGATCATTGTGCCAGAACAGGTGAATAACTGCCCTGTCTTTTTGCGGACCTGAATTTGGACGCCGTCCTTTACGTTCTACGATTCTGTCTACTATTGCATCCTTGCATTTCATATTTGCAAAGCGTGAATCACGTATGGATGGATGCGAAACATTGGAAGTGATACTTATATACTCCTGGGGTGAGATCAAAGTCTCCCACGGGATACTGTTTACCACACGATAAAGCTCCTGCGGACTGCTGCACGAAAACCTCTTTAACAGATACATCACATGATGAGCTGTTCGAAGATAAAGGTTAAGTTTCATCGCATCATCAAAACTGCCCTCAATTTCCAGTGCAGTCGGACCGGCCCATGCGATTCTGTATTTAAGTGCTTCAATCTCCGAACGTAAAAATGATGTCAGTCCTTTTGGAGCTGTAACCAGAATTGTTGTTTTCATTTACCATTTGTTCCCATTGTTTAATATTTAACCTTGTTGTGCCAGGTTCCCGGCACACTGAATTTTTGCACGACTTTTTATCGTATCAATAACCATATCTGTTATCTGGTCAATTCCTGTAACGTGTCTGAAGGTTGCAGCATCCGGACCCACTACAAGCAAAGGTACAGGATTCTGGGTGTGAGATCCTGTATTTAAATCTTCCATATTACCGTGATCGCTGCATACCACAAGATTCATCTCTTTATCCATAGATTCAATGATTCCGCATAAAAAGCTGTCGAGAGTTTGGAGTATATCCCGTGCATGTTCCATCGATCCCTTATGACCTGCAAGATCCGGTGCAAAACATTCAAACAGCACAAGTTCATTATCTGTACCAATGCGGCTCAGATGCATTCCTGCTTCAAACGGGTCAATTTGCCCGATATCTTTGTAACCGATTTTTTCCAGGTACGTACGTTTTATGTCCCAATAGACTGCTTTGTTATTTTTTAAGTCTTCCAGAGACCTGAAAGGAATACCTGCAGCAAGCACACAATGAGTGGTTACGCTGTAACCACTTGTACGGGAATTTCTGTATTTTTTTGAAACCCGTTCAAAATAGTTGTCTGTATATGCATTGGCAAAAGTTGCCCGCAATCCCAGATCTACAACTTTTTTTAAAATCGAACCGGTTTCAATAATTGATATAAGCTGATCATTAGGGAAAGCAGGTAAATGATAGCCAAGAGTTGCCTGTGCATTTTTACCTGTAAGCAGTGATGTTTGTCCGGTTGCACTCTGAGGGATGCCTGGTATTCCCAGACATGGATCTATTCCTTTAAGAAGAGTGTCTGAAGTGCTTACATGGTGGTTTTTTACGATTTTTGAGCCGATTTTTTTTTCCAGACAGGGAATACCATGCGAGAAAAGCGGATTTTGCGGCTCACACTCCCCCATGCCGAATCCATCCAAAAATACAAATACTACTGAATGCATCTATAAGTAAACCTGATTTTATTTCTTTTTAAACTACAGTATGGCAGATCAATAAAAAATGTTCAACCTGAGATAGTTTACGTATACTGGCACGTAAAATTTAACTGAAAACAGGCTGATCTGGTTTAAGTGTGTAAAGATAAGGAAAGTGCCAGGACACTGTCGAATCTTTTTTTTTATCCCTTCTTTCACGACTAACGAAGAAATCAAGGGTTGCTGACTGAAATAAAATACCGGACTGGCTGATAAATATCAAGGATAATGTTACCGCTTCAGCATTACCAGCAGATAAGAGATTTTCATGTCCGCCGAGCGCACACGACCCCCGCGACAGTTTATTTCAGCCCTGTAACTTTCGGTTTGGGGGCGTGTGGTAACCTGTTTCTGAATCATGAATTATGAATTATGGAACAAAGAGTAATACTATTTGTCGAAGGCAACAATGCCCAGCATTCTGACGTAAACAACCGAAAGCGCGCAGCAGCCGCTAATATTGGGCGCAGCATAAACTGCACCCGAAAAATTGAATTCGATTTGCACTGATTATGGGATTTCACTGAAAGACAGGGATGATTACAAACTATCAATATTTATCAGTGTAATTCGTGCAATCTTCTGGGTCCGTGATTCTGACAATGTTTTAAAAGTTCGAATCTCTTAATCTGCATACTTTTGTTTTTGTACATAATTTTCATACTTTTTCTACTTCAGTAGATTAAGAAAAATAAGTCCTCCGCGGCCTTTATGTTGAGCAGCACCTGCACCAAAGAAAAGCAGCTTTTATTGTTCGATCCCGACTTCACGTCGGGAGAGTTTAAAAGCTGCGTACTGTTTAGAACCCCAAAAAATGTTACTTCAATTTTTATGTGCAGGTGGTAAGCGAAACATGGCCACTAAGGGCACTTTTGGTCGGTTCCTGAGCACAGCCGAAGGATTGTCCTGGAGCAAAAGGCAAAAGACATAATAGAAACAGTGTTCCTACACTGGAATACTTTACCTTTAAGGAACGGCAGTGACAAAGTATCTCGTCGCACGGGCGCG
>Ga0123335_1000522_pt1 | contig 65259 bp, 70 predicted proteins | sample BiotimSIPDNA_2_FD_89707 | JGI IMG/M metagenome (GOLD analysis project Ga0123335, IMG submission 89707) | Anaerobic biogas reactor microbial communites from Washington, USA - Biogas_R2 time_0 SIP DNA | ecosystem: Engineered > Bioreactor > Anaerobic > Unclassified | place: Washington, USA... | reverse complement strand
ACCTTGGTCCTCCTCACCGCGTATTGCACCATGGTACCCGTGCTCATGATAAAAGCCCAATCGCTGCTTTGGGCCAGCAGCAGTTCCCGGGCCGCCTGATTCAAGGCCCGACGAAGCAGCCCGCCGGAGTGATAGTGGCGGTTGGCCAGAGACGTCATTATCCCTGCCGCCATGTGCAGATGCCGGTAAATCCAGTCGTTCGCCCCGCAGAGCCAGACTTCATGATATCCTTTGTTGCCCCAACTGGAAGCACAGGGGACAGCTACCTGGTTGCAGGGAAACCGTTTCAGGTAATCGCTGGGAGTGAGCAGTTCGATGTCATTCTGATCAAAGGCAATCTTGCGGATTAAGTATTCCAGCCAGGCCGGTCCCTCAAACCACCAGTGGCCGAAGAGCTCGGCGTCATAGGGCGCTACAATCAAAGGAGGACGGTCCATCAGCCCGGCCAGGTGATTAATCTGGTGCTGGCGGTTAAACATGAAGTTGCCGGCGTGTTCAGCTGCTTTTGCCTGGGCAGCCCCGGGGTTATAAGGTTCTTTTTGACTCAAATCCACTTTGCCTGTAATCCTGAAGTACTTCATCCCTGTATGGATCCGGATTCCGTCCGGGTGAATGTAGCCCTTGATGTAATCATAATCAAGGTCGTGCCCGATGTCCCGGTAGAATTCCCGGTAATTATAGTCGCCCGGGTAACCTTCCATGGTGCTCCAGACCTGCTTGGAGGACTCAATGTCCCGGCCGAAGGCGGCCACCCCGGTTGGACAGAAGATTGGAGCAAAGATTCCGTAGCGGGGTCTATGCGAGGCATAAAGAATGCCGTGGGAATCAGTAAAAAAGAATTTTAGGCCGTTTTCTTTAAGGATTTCATCCACGCCCGGAGCATAGGCGCATTCAGGCAGCCAGATCCCCCGGGGGGAAACCCCCAGGTGTTTTCGATAATGTTCCACAGCTGCCCTGATCTGGACCCGCACCGCCTCAGGCTGCAGCAGCATCAGCGGGAGGTAGCCGTGGGTGGCGGCGCAGGTGATAATCTCCAGCCGCCCGGCGTCCTGGAATTTTTTAAAGGCAGAAACAAGGTTGCGGTGATAACGGTCATTAAAGACGAACATAGCCTCATGAAAGCGCTTTTTATACATCAGAGCAGATTCGTGGAAGGGACTCCCGTAGGTGCGCCCTTCTTCTTTGTGGGCCAGCTCAATCAACCTGGACAGATGTCTGGCATAGCGATCTTGAAGAAGCGGATCGGTGAGCATAGAAATTAGGGTCGGGGATAAGGTCATTGTTAATCTAAATTGGACGTTATCCTCCAGCAGGCGGTCAAAAACCTGGATCAGAGGTATATAAGTTTCTGTAATAGCCTCGTAAAGCCATCTTTCTTCCAGGAAATTCTCATGCTCGGGATGCCTTACGTAGGGCAGATGAGCATGTAGTACTAAACAAAGGTATCCCTTGGCCATAATAAACCCCTTTCAAAGTATCCTTAGAATGCCCGGTTATTTTTGTTTCGGATTCCAAATACCGGGTGAAGTAACCTCCAGGGGCAGTTTGCCCGCCCGCCTGGCCAGTTCTTCAATAATCATAGGTGAGCTGGCGCCGTACTGGAACCTGCCGATGGAATGGTAGAGTCCTTCAATCCACATCCATTCCTCGTCCAGGCGGTCCGACAAAGATGCCCGGGGTGTGGTCACGATGTTTGATCTTAACAGGGTTACAAAGTGGCCGTCCTGAAACATACGTCCCAAATCTACACAAAAAGAACGGTCAGGCTCTCCTACCTGAATGTACCAGTTGTCTACATGTTCACCCACATGTATATCGACAAAACCTTTGGCGTTGGTACCGTTAAAATCTACACCGGTTACGTCGTAAACCCTCAAAACCGGGTGGGTGGACGACCAGGCTGCAGGCCCGTAGTTTGTGTTGAATTCCTCTTGTTTTGTAGCGGTAATCTCCCAGTAGGCGTAAAGCCAGTGCGGGTCCCGGGCCATCAGGGTCAGCCGGTCGACTCCATAGCGGTGCGGGAGCTGTGGGTCCTGGTCAGCCTGCTTTGGTGTTATTGTTGAGGCTGGAATATGGATGCCGGGTTCTTGGGCGGTTTCTTCCTGGAATAAAGGACGGGGCACGGCTTCATAATTAATTTTTCGTGAAGCCCGCCCGCGTTTTAAAGCCAACAAAAAAACACCTGCCGCTGCAACTACTATAAAAGCCAAAAATAACCATGGCAGCAACACATTCATGGAGTTAGGTCCCCCTCTCAAAGGTAAAAAGATTAACCTGAGAAAAAACGGTTATAATTGAACTACCCGAAAAATCTTTTTTTATTATTGCCCAGACTAAAAAGGTTTATTTACTTCAAATTAAATTTATAAACTTCAATAAATGAAAAACTAAGTTAAACTGATAATATGAAGGAAACCTGAAAACTGCAGCGAAAACTGATAAAACAATAAATAATACCCTGCTCCAAAGGAGGCTATTATACTTTCAAGATTGAGGACAAAAAAGAAAAAGCGGCAAAAATAGTAGAAATCCTAGGATACGCCTACCCCGGAGCCGGTACGGCTTTAAATTTCAACAGCCCGTTCGAACTCCTGGTAGCTGTGATTTTGTCCGCTCAGTGTACGGACCAGCAGGTAAACAGGATTACCGACTCCCTGTTCAAAAAGTACAACACTCCACGGGACTTTGCGGCATTGACCCCGGAAGAGCTGGCCGGGGAGATCAAGGGGTGCGGGCTGTATCGCAATAAAAGCAAGTATATTGTAGAAGCATCCCGTAAGATCCTGGAACTGCATGATGGTCAGGTACCGGAGACCAGGGAGGAGCTTCAGGCTTTACCGGGTGTAGGCCGGAAGACTGCCGGGGTAGTGCTCGGGATAGCTTACGGCGGCAGTGTGCTCCCGGTGGACACGCATGTTTACCGTGTGGCCCGGCGGTTGGGCCTGTCCGGGGCCGGGCACCCCGAAAAAGTCGAAGAGGACCTGGTAAAATGTCTTGCGCCGCATCAGAGAATGGACGCTCACCACCGGTTAATCGCCCACGGCCGGGCTACCTGCAGGGCAAGGAAACCTGCCTGCGGCGACTGCTGTTTAAAAGAACTTTGCCTTTATCCGGAACAGGAGGAAGAGAAATCTTGAACATTGTCCTGGTTGAGCCCGAAATTCCCGCCAACACCGGCAACATTTCCCGGACCTGCGCTGTCACAGGCTCCGATCTGCACCTGGTTCGCCCCCTGGGTTTTTCCACGGAAGATAAGTACCTCAAGCGCGCCGGGCTGGATTACTGGCACCTTTTGAAAATCCACTATTATGATAGTTTTTTCGAAATTGTGCAGAAATATTCCGGCCATATTTTTTATCTTGTTACAACGAAGGCACCTCGCTGTTACACATCCGTGCAATACGGAAGGGATTCTTTTCTGGTATTCGGTAAGGAAACCAGGGGACTGTCTCCGGAGATTCTAAGCGCATTTCCGGAGAACCAGGTCCGGATTCCAATGAGAGAAGAAGCACGTTCCCTGAACCTGGCTAATTCGGTGGCCGTGGTCCTGTATGAGGCGCTGAGGCAGCAGGGCTTTCCGGAATTAAAAATATAACGTAATTTAATACTTCGAAATATGATCCACAAATGTTGAAAAGCTGCAAAGCAGAGCCGTGTTACATGAGCATATTTGTGTTTTTGGATGTTATTCTTGTTCTTTTTGATAGAATTCTGATATAATCCCCCTTGAAATAGTAAAACAGGGGGTTTTTCTATGAGCGTCATTAAAAAGGTCCAGTCCTACCTGGATCAATACGATATGGGGCTTAAAATTATTGAGTTTGAAGAGAGTACCCGCACCTGCGAGTTGGCGGCTAAGGCCCTGGGTGTGGAGGTTGGTCAAATAGCCAAAACAATTGTGTTCCAGGCTGACGGGCAGCCCGTACTGGTTGTGGCAAGCGGCGACAAAAAAATTAAAACAGGAAAACTGAAACGGCTTTTCGGAGCAAACAAGGTGAAAATGGCCGACCCCGAGACGGTTGAGCGCGTAACCGGTTACCCCGTTGGAGGTGTTTGCCCGGTGGCGCTGCCGGATAAGTTGCCCATCCTGCTGGACGAAACAATGCACCGTTTTCCGGTTGTATATGCTGCTGCCGGTACACCAAACTCTGCCCTGCCCATGACCATGGAACAGTTGCAAAGGATCACCGGGGGGCAGTGGGCCGATTTGGTTTAGGCCCGGCGCCGGGGGCGCTGTTGAAGTTCCCTCATGCCGGGATTTTCAGCGGGTTTAAGCGGGTTTATTGGAAATGCTTATATTTTATTGTTATTTTAAGCTTTCACTTTACTGGTAAGAAAACCGGCTTAACCTGGTTATGAAGGTTCTTATTAAGATTGAAACTATTAACTGACTGAAGGAGTTTCCGGTTCCGAAAAGAATAATTTTGTAAGGTGTAATCTAGAAGTTTTTAGTTTAATTTTTTATGCTTAGATAAGAGGTGACGGCCGTTTGTTTGTACATTTGCATCTTCACTCGGAATACAGTCTCTTGGACGGAGCGGCCAGAATTAATAATGCAGTAAGTAAAGCCAGAGAGATGGAGATGCCTGCCCTGGCTATCACCGACCACGGAGCCATGTACGGAGTGGTTGACTTCTACAAGGCCTGCAAAAAGGCTGGGATCAAGCCCGTTCTGGGCTGCGAGGTTTACGTAGCGCCCCGCAGCATGTCCCAGCGCACTCCGAAGTTGGACGACAACCTGTACCACCTGGTTCTCCTGGCTGAAAACCAGGAGGGTTACCGCAACCTGTTGAACCTGGTTTCCCTGGGCTTCACGAAGGGATTTTACTACAAGCCCAGGGTGGACAAGGAAGCACTTGCCGGGAACAGCAGGGGGCTGATCGCCCTGAGCGGCTGTATCGCCGGGGAGGTAGCTTCTAAAGTGCTGCGCGGGCAGCCCGAACAAGCCCGGCAGGCTGCCGGGGCTTACCGGGATATTTTCGGTTCGGAAAACTTTTACCTGGAGCTCCAGGACCACGGCTTCGAGGAACAGAGGACAGCCAACCGGGAGTTGCTGAAAATCCACAGGGAAATGGGTATCCCCCTGATAGCCACAAACGACGTCCACTACGTGCGGCGGGAGGACGCCGCAAACCAGGATGTGCTCCTGGCTATCCAGACCGGTAAGAGTGTGGACGACCCGGGACGGATGAAATTCCAGTCCGAAGAGCTATATTTAAAGAGTCCCCGGGAAATGAACCTTCTCTTTGGGGAATTGCCGGAGGCCATAAGCAACACGGTGGAAATTGCCGGGCGCTGCAACGTGGAGCTGGAATTCGGCAAATATTTTTTGCCCCATTATGCCGTACCCGAGGGCTACAACGCGGACACCTATCTGGAGGAGCTTTGCTATCAGGGCGCCCGCAGGATATACGGCGAACTGGGTGAGGAAATCAGGCAGCGTCTGGGCTTTGAACTGGGAGTTATCAAGCAGATGGGCTATTCTGCCTACTTCTTGATAGTCTGGGACTTCATCCATTTTGCCAGGCAGAAAGGGATTCCAGTGGGACCGGGCCGCGGCTCCGCCGCCGGCAGTCTGGTAGCCTACAGCCTGGGGATTACCAACATCGATCCCTTGAGGTACGGGCTACTTTTCGAACGTTTTTTAAACCCTGAAAGGGTGTCCATGCCGGATATCGATATTGACTTCTGCTTTGAACGGCGGGGTGAAGTAATTGACTACGTAGTGCAAAAATACGGCGCCGACAGGGTTGCCCAGATCATTACCTTTGGGACCATGGCGGCCCGGGCGGCTATCCGGGATGTGGGGCGGGCGCTGAACATGCCTTACGGTGAAGTAGACAGGGTAGCCAAAATGGTACCGCCGGAATTGCACGTTACCATTGAAAAAGCCCTGAACGACGCGGCGGAATTGAAAGAAATCTACGATCAGAAGCCGGAGGTAAGGAAACTGATCGACACGGCGGCTGCCCTGGAGGGTATGCCCAGGCACGCTTCCACCCACGCCGCTGCCGTTGTAATTACGAAAGACCCGCTAACCGATTATCTTCCATTATACAAAGCCTCCGACGGTCCGGTGACCACCCAGTTTGCCAAAGATACGGTGGAGGAATTGGGCCTGTTGAAAATGGACCTTCTGGGCTTGCGGACCTTGACCGTAATCAGTGATGCTATAAACCTCATTGCCGGCAGCACCGGCGAAAGAATAGATATAGATAAAATTCCCCTGGACGACCCGGCCACCTATGAGATGTTGGCCAGGGGCGAAGCGGCAGGGGTGTTCCAGCTGGAAAGCAGCGGTATGCGGAGCATCCTGCGGGACCTCAAGCCCGAGGTTTTTGAAGACATTGTGGCCCTGGTGGCCTTGTACCGGCCCGGGCCCCTGGGCAGCGGCATGGTTGTGGATTTTATCAAAAACAAACACGGTCTCAACAAAACGACCTACCTTCACCCCAGGCTGGAACCTATTTTAAAGGACACTTACGGGGTTATTCTTTACCAGGAGCAGGTCATGCGTATTGCCAGCGATCTCGCAGGCTTTACTCTGGGTGAGGCGGATATGCTGCGCCGGGCCATGGGCAAAAAAAAGCCGGAAATTATTGCGGGGTTGCGCGCCCAATTCGTAGGGGGCGCTGTTAATAACGGGGTCGACAAGGATGTTGCCGGTCAGATTTTTGATTTGATGGAATACTTTGCAGGCTACGGCTTCAATAAATCTCACTCGGCAGCCTATGCCCTGATTACTTACCAGACCGCTTACCTGAAGGCCAATTATCCCCTTCCTTATATGGCTGCTCTTCTGACTTCCGTTAAAGACAATGCGGATAAAGTGGCGGCTTATATCGAGGACTGCCGGAGACTGGGAATTGAAGTCCTGCCGCCCGATGTCAACGAAAGCAAGGAAAGCTTTACGGTAGCCGGAGCCAAGATTCGCTTCGGCCTGGCGGCTGTAAAAAACGTCGGCCTGGGAGCAGTGGAGTCCATTATCAAGGCCAGGGAAGCCGGCGGACCTTTTAATGGTTACGTAGATTTCTGCAGGCGCCTGGATCCGAAGGTGGTTAACCGGCGGGTGCTGGAAAGCCTGATCAGGTGCGGCGCCTTTGACTCCCTTGGCCATCGCCGGGCCCAGTTGATGGCGGCTGTGGATCAGGGTCTGGCCCTGGCCCAGCAGTCCCAGCGCGAGAGGGAAAATGGACAGATCTCCCTGCTGGACCTGATGGGTGAAAGCGCCCGGGAGGTAGTCAGCATCAGCCTGCCGGATCTGCCTGAGTTTCCTGAGGACGAAATGTTGGCCATGGAAAAGGAAGTCCTGGGTCTTTATATCAGTGGCCACCCTCTGGCCCAGTACCGTAGCGCCCTGGACAGGCTCTGCACCTATAGTGCGGCGGAAGTTTTCGAGCTGGCTGAGGACAGTGCGGTAGTTGTGGGGGGAATGATCACCGGAGTAAAGAAAATCAATACGAAAAAAGGGGACAGTATGGCTTTCTTGACTTTGGAGGACCTGACCGGCACGGTGGAGGTGATCGTCTTTCCCCGGGTTTACCTTCAGAGTCAACTGGCCATCCGGAAGGACGAAGTGGTTCTGGTAAAGGGCCGGTGCAGCGGAAACGGGGAAGAAGTCAAAATCATCGGAGAAGAGATCTCCACCCTTGACTGCCATCTTGGGGGAGAACTTCACTTGAAGATCGACAGCCTGCGCTCTCCCCTGTTGGACCAGGTGCAGGTTGTTCTGGGCAGCTACAGGGGAGAATGCCCTGTTTACCTGCATTTCACAAAAGAAAGAAGAGTGGTTAAGACAGGTGAAGAATTCTGGGTGGAACTGTCCGGGCCGGTTCTAGGCAGGCTGGAAGAGCTATTGGGGAGTTCCGGGGTTAAAATTAAAAGAGTATCGGAGATGCCCGGGGCTGGGAACGACGGGGCATCCAGCAGGTCTGTTACACCAAAGACTGCAAACCAGCGGCCTCCTGAATGTGAGTCAAAGAGGTTGCAGGATTTTCCTGTTGCCGCAAAGGCTTCCAATTCTACCGTTGCTGTTGATTCCAGGGAAAAGGGCGTGAAAAAAGCGAAGAAGTTCTTCAGTATTCTGGAATTGTAAGGATAAACTTTATTTCGGTATCCTTCACGTCCAAACCAGGAGCCGCATATATATTTTGAAGATAAAAGGTTATTAACGGGAGGCTTATATGAGCAAAGAGATGGCGGCACTGCTACAGGATAGAGGAGTATACCTGCATGAGATTGCCCAAATCGTTTTCGATCTGCAAAGGTGTTTTATCCCGGATCTGACCCTGGAGCACTGCGTAGAGGTTGTAACAGGCGTTTTAAGCAAACGGGAAGTCCAGTTTGCCCTGCTCACCGGGGCGGCTCTGGACATCCTGGCAGAAGAAAAAAAACTCCCGTCACCACTTCAAGAGATTATTCAGACCGATAACCTCTTGTACGGCATTGATGAAGTTTTGGGGCTGGGGATAGCAAATATTTACGGGACCATCGGAACTACCAGCTTCGGCTACCTGGATAAAGAGAAGGTCGGTGTCATTGGTAAACTAAATGATAACAAAATAAATAAAGTTAACACCTTTATGGACGACCTGGTAGCGGGCATAGCCTCGGCGGCTGCGGCAAAAATAGCCCATAACGCAGGCTGCCTTACAGTAAAAAATTCTGACAGGCGCGTGTAAAAACCTAGATAGACAGGCGCTTGTAAAAGTATCTACCCTGTGTTATGATGGTTTTGTTATAAAAAGGGAATATTTTAAGAGGTGAACTTCGTTGCAAAATATAAGCGATATTGCAAGCGAATATGTTGTTATTAAAGCACTGGAAAACGGTGTTACCATTATCGGCCTGACCCGGGGCAAGGATACCAGGTTTCACCACTCGGAAAAACTTGATAAAGGCGAGATTATGATCGCCCAGTTCACGGAGCATACCTCTGCTATCAAAATCCGGGGGCGTGTGGAGGTACTTACCAGGCACGGCAGGCTCCGGACCGATGAGTAATTGTAGTATCCAGGGCGTAAGCTCTGGATATACTTGTTTTTAGTTGCTAAGAGGAATCTGCCGGGATAGGTAGAAAAACCTTATTAGGTGACGGCAAAACGATAGAGGAGGCTTACATGTGTGGACGGTGGTATATATCGCACCCAATCAAAAAGAAGCTGAAAAGCTGGAAAAAACACTTACAACCGAGGGGTTTCTGGTGAAATTGAGGACCATCGGGCTACCACAGGCCAACAACTCTTGTTCTATTGAAATCCTGGTACCGGAGTCGGAAGTGGACGAGGCTCTGGAGATTATCAATACTATTTAAGTAAAAAATTATATAAATCGGAGATTGTGTGATAGATTTCAGAATATATAAAATACACGGGTAAGAATTTAACATTAGAGCTGGCAACAAGATAAAAGAGAAGAGTGTCTTAGGGAAACAATTAAACATATATTTATAAAACGATTTTATAAATAATAAAACTAAAAACTTATGAAGAGTTAATTTTTAAGAGCAAGTACAGTTTTTAAAGAGGTGCTATATTTGGTTTTGGATTTTTTTCGCAAGCAAAAATATATAACCGTACAGCCTGAATCTGAGAACAGGGATATTCCGGAGGGTATTTGGGTGAAGTGCTCACGCTGCAGTGAAATCTTATTCAACAAAGAACTGGATCACAACCATAAGGTATGTCTCAAGTGCGGCTACCATTTCAGGGTTCCCGCCCATGAGCGGATGGAGATGACCCTGGACGAGGGCAGCTTTAGAGAAATGGATGCCGGCATGCTTCCGGTAAACCCGTTAAATCTGCCTGATTATGGTGACAAGTTGGACTCGGCCGTCAAGAAAACCGGGCTCAAAGAGGCAGTGGTTACCGGAGAGGGGTCTATTGGCGGTTATCCCGTTGTAATGGTGGTCATGGACGCCCGCTACATGATGGGGAGTATGGGTACCGTTGTGGGCGAGAAGATCACCAGGGCCATTGAGGCTGCCGCTGCCGGCTGCAAACCTTTGCTCATTTTTTCTGCTTCGGGGGGGGCCAGGATGCAGGAGGGGATCCTTTCCTTGATGCAGATGGCCAAGACCGTCGCAGCCCTGACTAGACTGGAAGAAGCGGGGCAGCTCTACATTTCGGTTCTGACGGATCCCACAACGGGTGGTGTCAGCGCAAGTTTTGCAGCCCTGGGTGATATTATTATTGCCGAGCCCGGGGCATTAATCGGTTTTGCCGGTCAGCGCGTTATTGAACAGACCATTCGTCAGAAACTGCCGGAAGGCTTCCAGCGGGCGGAGTTCTTAAAACAGCACGGATTTGTGGACATGGTTGTTCCCAGACCCCAGTTGAGAGCCGTCCTGACCGGGCTTCTGGACTTACATTTGCGGGAGGAGATTTAGTTCAAATGCAGGCTATTTTGGAGTTTGAAAAGCCCATCGAAGAACTGGAAGTAAAAATTGCCGAACTGCGGAATTTTGCCACGGAAAAAGGCATTGACCTGACAAATGAGATTGCCATTCTGGAAAACCGGGCCAGGGAAGTTAAAGAGTCCATCTACAGTAATCTCAATTCCTGGCAGAAAGTTCTCATTGCCAGGCATCCGGAACGGCCCAATGTCTATGATTATATCAAACACCTGTTTACTCAATTCTACGAGTTGTTCGGAGACCGGCTTTACGGGGACGATCCCTCGGTAGTGGGCGGGATCGCCCGCTTTCGGGGCCGTGCGGTGACTGTCCTGGGTCACCTGAAGGGTAAGGATACCAAAGAAAATCTGGCCAGGAATTTCGGCATGGCTCATCCCGAGGGCTACCGCAAGGCCATGCGCCTGATGAAGCAGGCTGAAAAGTTTAAACGCCCCTTGATTTGTTTTATTGATACACCAGGAGCTTATCCCGGTATGGGCGCGGAGGAGAGGGGCCAGTCCGAAGCCATAGCCCGGAGCATCCTGACCATGGCCAGCCTCAGGACGCCCATTATTGCGGTGATAATCGGAGAGGGCGGCAGCGGCGGCGCCCTGGCTTTCGGCGTGGGAGACAGGGTTCTGATGTTGGAGCATACAATTTATTCGGTTATATCACCGGAGGGTTATGCCAGTATCCTTTGGAAGGATGCCAGCCGGAACAAAGAGGCTGCTGAGACTTTCGGAATTACCGCCCAGGATGTCTTGAAGCTGGGTGTGGTTGACAGGATCGTGCCCGAGCCCGTGGGGGGTGCGCACCGTGATCCCGAGGCCACTGCAAAGAGTTTGGGTCAGGCAATATCTGAAAGCCTGGATGAATTACTGTCAACCGACCCGGAGATACTGATAGAAAGCAGGTACAACAAGTTCCGGGCTATGGGACAGGCATATCTGGTCTGAGGTTAATCACAACAAAACACAGCTCACTGAGAAGCAGGTTTTATAGGGAGGTAAATTGATTGCAGAGGATCGCCTTGTTAACTAGCGGCGGGGATTCACCGGGAATGAATGCCTGTATCAGAGCTGTGGTACGCAAGGCCATCTACCACGGGATAGAGGTCATTGGAATCAACCGCGGCTTTAACGGTTTTATGGAGGCGGACATGGCGCCGATGAACCTCGGTTCGGTGGCGGATATTATCCACCGGGGCGGCACCATCCTGCGCACTGCCCGTTCGGACCAGTTTCTGACCCGGGAAGGCCGGGCCCGGGCTTATGAAAATGTAAAACGGTTTGGGCTGCAGGGACTCGTGGTCATAGGAGGCGACGGGTCCTTTCGCGGTGCCCGTCAGTTTAACCTTGAATATAACCTGCCGGTGGTTGGTGTACCGGGTACAATCGATAATGATATCCCGGGTACGGACCAGACCATAGGGTTTGATACCGCTGTTAATACCGTGGTTGAAGCAATCAACAAAATCAGGGATACGGCTACTTCCCACGAGCGTACTTTTATCATTGAAGTTATGGGCAGGCACTACGGGTTTATTGCGCTGGCCGCCGGACTGGCCGGGGGCGCCGAGTCCATCCTTATTCCGGAGCGCTCTTTCAACTTTGAAGACATCTGCGACCGTCTGATGCGGGGCTACCGTCGCGGCAAATTGCACAGCATTATCGTGGTAGCCGAGGGTGCGGCAAACGCCCTGGAAATGGGGCAGAGGATCAAGGAACGCACCGGCTTCGACACAAAGGTTACGATTTTGGGACACCTCCAGCGGGGGGGTTCGCCCTCTGCCGCCGACAGGATTATGGCCAGCCGCCTGGGTGCCAGGGCGGTTGAACTACTCATGGCCGGGGAAAAGAATAAGATGGTGGGGATCAAAGCAGGGCATATAGTGGCCCTGGATATCGAAGATGCCCTGGCCGAGAATAGGACAATTGACCTGGACATGTACAATCTGGCCGGGATCCTGTCAATTTGAAGGAGGTTTTTATTTTGCGCAGAACCAAAATTGTCTGTACCATCGGCCCTGCCAGTGACGATCTGAAAATCATCAAAGGGTTGCTTCAGGCAGGGATGAACGTGGCCCGCCTGAATTTTTCCCACGGAACCCATGAAGAACATGCGCGGCGCATTGCCATGATCCGCCGGGCGGCAGCAGAGACTGAAAAGAATGTGGCCTTGATGCTGGATACCAAGGGGCCGGAAATCCGCCTGGGCTTCTTGGAGGAAGAACCGGTCTATCTCGAGGAAGGTTTCCGGGTGACTTTAACCACGGAAAAAATTAAGGGAGACAGGGAGCGTATTCCTGTAACCTATAGCGGCCTCCCCGGGGATGTGCAGAGAGGGGACACAATTCTGATAGACGATGGCTTAATTGAGCTTGAGGTCCTCTCCAAGACGGAAAACGAGATCCTTTGCCGGGTAGTGAACGGCGGCGAGATCACCAGTCAGAAGGGTGTCAATGTGCCCGGGGTTGTGCTGAACCTGCCGGCTTTAACCGGAAAGGATATTGAAGATATTAAGTTCGGGATTGAACATAACTTTGATTTTTTGGCTGCTTCCTTTGTTAGAAAAGCGTCTGACGTTCTGGATATCCGAAAAATTCTAGAAGAGGGTGGAGCCGGGATTGATCTCATTGCCAAAATCGAAAACAGGGAAGCTGTTCGAAATCTGGAAGAGATCATCAAGGTTGCGGACGGAGTCATGGTTGCCAGAGGGGATCTAGGTGTGGAAATCCCGGTAGAAGAGGTTCCCCTGCTGCAAAAAAAAATTATCAAGTTATGCAACTATACCGGCAAGCCCGTGGTGACGGCTACCCAGATGCTGGAGTCGATGATCCAGAATCCACGGCCCACCCGGGCAGAGGCGAGCGATGTGGCCAACGCCATCTTTGACGGGACAGACGCGGTGATGCTTTCGGGTGAAACAGCAGCTGGCAAATACCCCCTGGAGTCGGTCAGAACCATGGCCCGGATCGCCGAGCGGGCCGAGGCCGCCTTACATTACGGGGAAATACTGGGTGAAAAGAGGTGCGTTTCACCTCAGCGGACAGTAACAGACGCCATCAGTTACGCCAGCTGTGCTACCGCCCAGGACTTGGAAGCTGCAGCAATAATAACTTCAACGGAGTCGGGTCATACCGCCAAGATGGTATCGAAATACAGGCCCCGGGCGCCGGTTGTGGCGGTCACACCCCATGCCGTTGTGATGCGGAAGCTGGCCTTGACTTGGGGTGTCCAACCGCTTCTGGCTCCAAAGAAAAACAGCACGGACGAAATGATGTCCACTGCCGTAGAGGTTTCTTTAAAGGCCGGCCTGATTAAAGGCGGCGACCTTGTTGTCTTCACAGCCGGCGTGCCGGTGGGAGTCCGCGGCACAACTAATCTGATCCGCATTTTAACGGTTGGCGATATTCTGGCCCGGGGTACCGGGATCGGCAATAAGTCGGCGACAGGTTCTGTGCGCTTGACCCGCAGCGCCCGGGAAGCCCTGGAAAAAGTGGAATCAGGGGACGTCCTGGTGGCCACAGACACCGACATTGATTACATACCTGCGCTCCGGAAGGCAGGGGCTGTTGTAACAGAGGTAGGTGGCCTGACCTCCCATGCCGCAATAGTTTGCCTGGAATTCGGTATACCGGTTGTTGTGGGAGTGGAAGGGGCGCTGGCGGTGCTGCCGGACGGCAAAACTGTCACAGTCGACGGGCTAAGGGGACTTATATACAAGGGTACAGCCAGGGTTTTGTAGGATTAATGAAAGCTCCCATCTCCGGGCATTATAAACGTAGACACCGGAGGGGGGATTTTTTTTGCTCGATTTTATTGTCAATTATCTTACTGCCCTTGGCCTGAGCGGGCTTTTGGCGGGTGTTTTTATTGAAGCAATGGGGGTACCGTTTCCGGGAGGTATTATGGTTGTTCTAACGGGGTTTTTAGTTAATCAGGGAAAAATTAATTTTTTTAGCGCATTAATCACCACCCTGTCCGGTTACACGGCAGGTTCCTTTACGGCCTACCTAATAGGCCGGAATCTGGGTCAGCCCTTCTTTCTATGGTGCGGAAGATACCTGAGGATCACGCCTGAGCGAATTAAACAAACACAGTCCTGGCTGGACCGTTCGGCGCCGGCTTTTATTGTTTTCGGGCGGTTTTTGCCTGGTGTGAGCAACTTGACCCCGTATATGGCCGGTGTAAGCAGGATTGGGGCGGGGTATTTCCTTTTTTATAATACACTCTTCACTTTGGGCTGGGGGGGTCTTTACCTGCTGCTGGGAATGTTTTTCGGTCACAACTACCGGCTTATTTCCGGCTATCTGAACAACGGCCTGCCCTTTGTGGGGTTAGGGCTGCTGGGGATATACCTGGCCTATGTCTACTTAAAAAAATATAAAAAACGGATAAAAAATATATGAAGGATGTCTGATTAGAACAGCAATTTTACACACTCTGGAGGAATAACAGAAACCTGGCGAGAATACTACCACTAATAAAGATAAACAGTAAGCGGGGTAGAGCAATGATTAAGGTTATAAAGGGCGATCTCACCGAAATCTCTGCAGATGCCGTGATCAATGCCGCCAATAACCAACTCTCGATGCAGGCCGGTGTGGCAGGCGCCATCAAGCGTAAGGGGGGTTCCACCATTGAGGCGGAGGCCGTGGCCGGGGGTCCGGTGCCCGTGGGTGAAGCAGTCGTCACAGGCGCCGGGGCGCTCAAGGCGCGTTATGTGATTCATGCTGTGGTTATGGGTCCCGACCGGGTTACAGACGTGGAAACGGTCCGGCTGGCTACCCGGAATGCACTCCGGAGGGCCGGGGAACTGGGGCTTAAAAGTGTGGTTTTTCCTGCTCTGGGCACGGGTGCAGGGGGGCTGGACCTGGATCTTGCCGCTGCCGTAATGGTGAGTGAAGTGCGCAGCCACATGGCCCGGGGCACCGAATTGGAAGAAGTCTTGTTTGCCCTGTTTGATGAAAAGGGGTGCCGGGCATTTTCCAGGATTGCCGGGCGCCGCCGGATCGTTTGCCTCGGTGACAGTATCACCTATGGGTATCCTTACGGACCGGAGGCTTCCTGGGTAGATATCTGTGCCGGCTCTTCCGGGTTGAGTCTGGTTAACAAGGGAATTAACGGAGACACCACCTGGGATATGTTAACCCGCTTTTGGGATGATGTAGTAAAGCTGGAGCCGGCTTATGCAATTATCCTTGGCGGAACAAATGACATCTTGACGGGAATTTCTGCAAAGGGTATTCAGGAGAACATTCTGTATATGGTCAGGGAAGCCTTGAATGAAGGTATCTGTCCGGTGCTCGGAATGCCGCCTCCGATCAATGTTTTCCAGGTGGGCAGTTTTATCCCCCGTACGGTTGTTAAGTTTTTAGAGACCGAATTATCAGCTTTAAAAAAGTGGATCCAGGAATTCGCAGGTGCAAGGATGCTGCCTGTGTTAGATTTTCACACACCCCTGTCGGACCCGGATACTGGAAAGGCAAACCCGTACTATTATGGAGACGATGCCCATCCAAACCGGAGCGGTTACCTTGCTCTTGCCAGGCAGGCTGAAAAGCTGGCGCTGCACTTGAAGAAGGGGCTTGATTGAAAAGAACATACAGTTGCTTTAATAACTAAAAGAAAAACATGCGCAACAAGTGCTGTAGTCTGTTTAAGATGCCGGGGCCGGGACTTACGGGTTCCAGGGTCTCTTCCCTGTTACCCTGAACTGCGCCGGGTTGCCGGTTCTCAACCTGTCTCCTGGTTTTAACCAGTACAGGGACCAGCTTACCGTGTTCATCCCTGATATATTTCCCTTTAATTTTAACTTGCCCGTACACGGATGGCGCTAGAAAGTTCGAGGCGTTTTCTTCTGTGAGTTTTTCCACTTCTTCGATGATGTTCCACTGTTTCTCTGCCATATTTTTACACCCCGCTTTTATTATAAAACTGCAGGATTTAAATTAAAAGAGTATTATAAAAGAATAATCATTTTAATGGACGGAATTTGTGATTTGGATTCGGGGATTTATTCGAAATTCTTATTAATCTTATGTAAGGGGTTTATTAGTATTAAAATGGGGGTTATGGGGATGGGGATGTGTAAAGAGATATCCTTACCCGAATTCATAGGTGTGACAGAACAGGCTGTGGTTCTGGTAGTACCGTCTCTGGACCGGAATTTATCCGCATTATTTAAACGTTTTTATGAAGGAGAAGAAATAGATTACTGGTTTAACTGGGAGCTGAGCACTGACTGTAATAGTGAGTACATGGTCACACTGGAAATAGGCTGGGACGGTGAGGAGGTTATAGCCATTGGCTTTAACCTGGATATGTGGGAACACCTGCCGGTTATCAACCAAAAAGGTCACCTGTTATTAATTACTGACTGGAAACTTATCGAGGAGGGTATTGCAGCTGGCATGGACAAGTTAGGCCGGTTCAGACCAAGAGTATTGTTGGTCCGGGATGCCGGCCGGGGGATGGATGTTCTTACCAGTAAGGTGGCCGATCAGGCTATGTTCTGTAAAGACAGCTCTAAACTGGTACAGCTGCTGGAAATACTGCAGGTCAACCAAATACCTGCTTGCTCGCTACATTAAGATCTGAACCTGTATGGCTTAACCAATAAAGGTAAAATGGATAAAGCGGGTTTATCAAGGAGAAGATGTAACAAGCCGGAGTTAAGCCCGGCTTGTTACATGCATCGGTCTTCAAATTTGAATGTATAAGGCCTTTTCCTTTTCATTATAAACAACATTATATTTGCCTTTTTGATCAATTTTGAAATGTTTGAAGAAACCCCTTGCCCCAATCTTGTTTCGATTAAGGACAAGACCATTATCAGTAGTTGAAGGTTTAATCCGGATAGTTCTTGTTTCCGGGTCATAGGCTAGTTCTACATATCTTGTATTAATTTTATCCAACAATTTTTTATTTAGAGTAAGGTGATTCTTTGAAATAGCGATAGTGGCTTCTTTCTCAATGCGTGGTTTATAAACTTCAAAAGCCATTTACCTGTCAACCCCTTATGATTTTTATATGAATTATATATGATAATTTTGATATAGTCAAATATTTAGATACAATTTGACAAATATTTATCATTTTTAACTATAACTCTGTTATAATTAATTGATATATAGATTAGAACTTCTTATAATTGTAATACTATGAGAATGAACCTTTTCATACAGTTGGAAAAGAGTTGTTTGCAGCATGACAGCCTGCTCATTTTTCACAACCATTTAAGACTTAATCAAAACAGAAGTAGTTCCAGTTGCATATTAGTTGCATATTTGCTGCTAGCTGGCACCAGCAGAATGATGAAAGTTGAATTTTCAGGGTAGACTGTATACATTCAACCGGGGAGGATTACTGATTATGTTAAACTTGCTTGAGAAAATTATGGGAAAGAAGAGTCCGGAGGTTAAAGAGGTAAAATGTTTGTGCGGTGAAGAAGCCGTGCGTATCCCAGACGATACCAGAGATATTTATTTTTGCAAGAAATGCAACAAGCTTCTTTGTTATTCTGATTTTAAACCGAGTATCCGTAAGGTGCGTCCGCTAAGTCTGGCGTGGCTGAAAAGAAAGCATTAACTGTAATATATTGATTAAAAATGGTTTGTAAAAAAAGGGATATGGCTGTTGCCATATCCCGGGTAAACCCGCTTAAAGATCCTGATTCATCTTATACTGGGGTTCCTGCTTTTCAACGTAGTTCACTCGTCCTTTTAATGCTTGAACAATATCTTCTAATTGGCGGTTTAAGTCGTTAAACATTTTTTTAGCCGTCTGGTCCTGGCTGTCCAGGGCAAAGGTCTGCAAGTCGGCGGCTGCCCCTTCCAGACTTGCCAAAGTATGGTGCATCTTAGATCCAATTGTCACGTACCCTTGGCACCTCCTTGATTATTAAGAATTAGTATTATTATGGCCTGCAAGCTTCTTTTTTAAGCTAGAAATATTTCACATAATATTCCTGTTCAAACAAATAAAAATATGGAACTTGAATGTCGAGACATCCTATGAAGGATTTCCTGCGACCCTGGTGATTGACGGTTATGTACTACGTCAAAACTTGCAGAAGATAAATCCCGGAAAAAGAATCCTTCAATATTCAAAATGTCTTTTAGTTTTAATAAAATAAATCTTTTACAAATTGTCATAAATAATTTTTATTGCTATATACTTACTGATAAAAATATTATATACTTACTTAATAAGTATATTCTATAACAAAGGGGGAGGATCGAATGCTCGTAACAAGGAAGGCGCCGAATTTTAAGGCTAAAGCTTTTCACAACGGCAAGATAAAAGAAATTAGCCTTGAAGATTACAGGGGACAGTGGGTTGTTTTATGCTTTTACCCGGGTGATTTCACCTTTGTCTGACCCACCGAAATATCCCACATAGCCGTTGGCTATGCCAGGCTCCAGGCCCTTGGTGTGGAGGTAATGTCCGTAAGTGTTGATAGTGTACATTCCCACAAGGTTTGGAATGAAACAGAATTATCAAACATGGTGGAAGGCGGCGTGGCTTTCCCGATGCTTTCAGATCAAACAGGGGCTATCGGCCGCATGTATGGTGTGTATGATGAAGACGCCGGTGTAAACATCAGGGGCCGTTTCCTTATCGATCCGGACGGGGTTGTCCAGGCTGCTGAAGTGCTCAGTCCTCCTGTCGGTAGAAATCCGGAAGAGTTAATCCGGCAGATTAAAGCTTATCAGCATAACCGGAATACTGGTGAAGTCATGCCTTCTGGTTGGGTCGAAGGCGGACAAACCCTGAAACCCTCAACTGCTTTAGCCGGCAATGTCTGGAAGGTGTGGCAGCCTCCCAGGGATTAACCCCAAACCCTAACCCCCAAAAGTCAGGAATACCGTTCTCCTTTATCTTTGTCGAGCTTTAAAAAAACAAAGGGCAGGTCCGCTGTATACAGGGCCTGCCCTTTTAGTTGAAAGGTGAAAGGCATAAAAAACAAGATCTCATCAGACTCGATTTTCTAAAGGGCTCCGGTACTGGATATACCGGTTTCAAAAGGGAAATACCAATTACTGATGCTTTTAATTTTCACTGTTGACTTGTGAGCAGAAACAAGTAAAACAGCAGCTGTGAGACGCCTTCATTTAGCCGGGCGGCAAGGACCGAACTCAATTTTGTAATTCCTTATTCAGGTAAACATAAAGTGTATCTTTTTTCTTGTCATATTGGGCGCCGAACAGTCCTCTTTTATTAATATTAAAGTGGTTAAAAAAACCCTTGGCATATATCTTTTTTTGATTCCTTAACATATGTCCATTCTTGGAAGGTTGAATCTTAATTATTCTTTTATCTTTGTCGTAAGCCAACTCAATGATTTTGGTATTAAAATTTTCCAGGGAAATCCGGTCCAGAACGATTATGTTTTTTGAAATTTTCACTTTCGCTTCTTTTTCATGAGGTTTGTATACTTCAAAGGCCATTATCCAAACTCCTCTCCAGAACTTATGTTCCTATTTTGATAAAACAAAACACCTTGATACCAAGGAGTTCACATAGAGAATCCTTCGGCAACCCGGCTGTCATGTTAAAGACCCGTGGCTTTGCGTCCCTGCCTTTCGTACAGGTTTGCCTTTTCGAGATATTTAATTGTTGGTTTTATCCTTCGGATTTCTTTTATCCGGATAAAACAAAACACCTTGATCCCAAGGAGTTCATATAGAGAATCCTTCGGCAACCCGGCTGTCATGTTAAAGACCCGTGGCTTTGCGTCCCTGCCTTTCGTACAGGTTTGCCCTTTTCGAGATGTTTAATTGTCAATTTGGTCATTTACATGTAGCTGTGTTGATTCCTGCCCAACACCCCCTTACTATTCTTTAGTTTATTCTACAACACATGTTAAATAATTACAACACTAAAGCAAGAATTCTTTTTATTTGTCAAAGGATTGAGATTAATTTATCCAGAATTATTGACATAGGTTCATTAAGAGGTATAATAGATATGAAAGTATGTTCATAATGGCAAGATAGAATACTTTCAGGGGGTGAACAAATTGAAAGTAGCCATTACTGCTCAAGGCAAGAATATGGAGAGCAAGGTTGATCCGAGGTTTGGAAGGGCAAGCTGGTTTATCCTCGTGGACACGGAAACAGGAGAATACCAGGCTGTTAGTAATGAACAAAACCTGAACGCCGGACAGGGTGCCGGAATCCAGTCTGCGGAAAACGTCAGCCGTCAGGGTGTCGGGGCTGTAATCACCGGTAACTGCGGGCCAAAGGCTTATCGGACCTTAAGCGCTGCAGGGATCAAGGTATATATTGGTGCTGAAGGCACAGTAGGGGAAGTCTTCGAAAAATTTAAAGCTGGAAAACTCCCGGAGGCAGCCGGAGCAAATGTGGAAGGCCACTGGGTTTAAGATTTAAGATGTTTTACAGAAAAAGCGAAGGGAGGTGCTTAAAGATGCCAAGAGGAGATGGAACCGGCCCGGCGGGTCAGGGTCCGGGCACCGGCCGGGGTAGAGGTCAGTGTGGCGCCGGGCGCGGTCAGGGCCAGGGCAGAGGCCAAGGTATGGGCCAGGGCCAGGGCAAAGGTCAAGGAATGGGCCAGGACCGGGGCAAAGGTCAAGGCCAAGGAATGGGCCGGGGCGGAGGTCCCGGGCGCCGTCAAAGTTAACATATAAATTATTCCTGAATCCCGGTAAAAGCCGGTTAACCGGACCTTCAAGGCAGGCTGTGCCGGGAGAGTTGAAAAGAACAAACTTTACAACAAGGGGGGAAATTTCGACATGCCAGCGTACAACGGAATGGGGCCGCAAGGCGCCGGGCCGATGACCGGATGGGGGCGCGGCTACTGTATGACCTTTCTAAACCGGGGTGCGGGATTTGTCCCGGGTTATGGCCGGGGCAGCAGGTGCAGCGCTGGTTTCGGCCGTCCCGGCGGACGCGGCCGGCGGAACTGTTTCTATGCTACCGGACTTCCCCGCTGGGCAAGGTGGCTGCCTGGAACTGTTCCGGCCAACCCGGTAGATGTGCCCCAGGCAGGTAGTGAGGCAGAGCTTGATGAACTTAAGGAGCAGGTTGTCTACCTGGAGAATGCCCTTGAGTATGCCAGGAAGAGGATCGCTGAACTGGAAAAGAAGGAATAATAAATTTGGTTAATTCAGGAGTTAATAGAATGGAAGCAAAAATAACCATCGCTGTGGCAAGCGGCAAGGGCGGAACGGGTAAGACAACCGTTTCCGCCAACCTTGCCCGCGCTGCGGCTGAAGCAGGGTACAAAGCAACATATCTGGACTGTGACGTGGAAGAACCAAACGGACATCTCTTTTTAAAACCCCACCTTGAGCGCCGTTATCCGGTTACGATCCCGGTTCCCCTTGTTGATGAGCAAAAATGTACAGGCTGCGGCGCCTGCGGGGAGATTTGCCAGTTCAGCGCAATCCTTTGCATTAATAAAACAGTTCTGACCTTCGAAAAGATGTGCCATGGGTGTGGGGGATGTAAGCTGGTCTGTCCCACAGGAGCCATTACTGAACAGGGCCGGGAAATCGGAATCATTGAAGAGGGGCAGGCCGGAGGGCTAGGCTTCCTCCACGGCAGGCTCAATGTCGGCGAAGCTATGAGCCCGCCGCTGATCAGGGCTGTGCGCTCGGCGGGACAAAAAAGCGGGGGGCTGGTCATAGTTGATGTGCCCCCCGGTACCTCCTGCCCGGTTATTGCGGCGCTCAGGGGGGCAAATTACGTTCTTTTGGTTACTGAGCCTACACCCTTCGGGCTTAATGACCTGGGACTTGCCATCGATGTGTTAAAAGAACTGGGCATACCCCATGGGGTCGTTGTCAACCGGTCCGATCCGGAATTCGATCACTTTGCCCGCGACTTTTGCAGAGAAAAGGGGGTCCGGATCCTGGTGGAGATTCCCGATGACCGCAGGGTGGCCGAGGCCTATTCCAGAGGGGAGCTGGCTTATGATGCCCTGCCGGAATACCGGGACAGCTTTCGGGAACTCCTGGTCTCTTTAGAGAAGGAGGCAAGAAAGTGAAAGAAATTGTTGTGATCAGTGGAAAAGGGGGTACAGGCAAGACCAGCCTGGTGGCTTCTCTGGCCGCCCTGTCCGAAACACCGGTACTGGCGGACTGCGATGTGGACGCGGCCGACCTGCACCTGGTTCTGGAACCCCGGAGCAGACACACAGAAGACTTTTCCGGCGGCAAGTCTGCCCGGATTATTCCGGATAAGTGCAGCAACTGTGGCAAATGTTTTGAACTTTGCCGGTTTGAGGCAATTATTAAAGACGACAGCAAACAGCCGGTTTTTTCTGTGGATCCCATCGCCTGTGAAGGGTGCGGCGTCTGTAGCCGTTTCTGTCCTGAAAAAGCTATAGAATTTAAGCCTTCCATCAACGGCCAGTGGTTTATTTCGGATACACGTTACGGACCCATGGTCCATGCCAGGCTTGGTATAGCCGAAGAGAACTCCGGGAAGCTCGTCAGCCTGGTGCGGGGCCAGGCAAGAAAGCTCGCTGAAGAAAAGGGTCTGCCCTATATCATTGTTGATGGTCCGCCGGGTATCGGTTGTCCGGTCATCGCCTCGGTTACAGGTTCTGACGGTGTGCTGATTATCACGGAACCCACAGTGTCCGGCGAGCATGACCTGGAACGGGTTGCTGAACTGGTGCGGCATTTTCAAATCCCCGCCTATCTATGTATAAATAAGTATGATTTAAACCCCGAAATGAGTGAAAGAATAGAAGAAAAGGCTGTGTCCGGCGGGATCATGGTGGTAGGCAGGATCCGCTATGATCGCTCTGTTACGCGTGCCCAGGTTAAAAGGATCCCGGTTGTTGAAATAGACGATTCCGCTGCGGCAGAAGATATCAGGAAGATATGGGAAGCACTGGCAGCAGAAATCAACAAAAACAATTAACAAAAATGTAAGAGGTGTATATACAATGAAAATAGCCATGCCCATAGCAGGGGATAAGTTGTGCCTCCACTTCGGTCACTGTGAAAAGTTTTATTTCTTTGATGTAGACGAACAGACCAGAGAGATTTCTAGTGTTGAAACAATGGTTCCGCCGCCCCATGAGCCCGGCTTATTGCCCAGATTACTGCACGAAAAGGGAGTTAATCTAGTTCTCGCCGGCGGCATGGGCGCAAGGGCCCAGCAGTTGTTCGCCCAGAAGGGCATCCGGGTTGTAACCGGCGCGGACCCCGGCGCCAGCCCTGAAGATATTGTCAAGATGCATCTGGCGGGTACTCTTAAGACGGGTTCTAATCCCTGCGATCATTAATTCTGACAAATTATACAAAAAAGTTTCAAAATAATATATAATAGAACCTGGTTCAATAGGACATGGTTCAACGGTAACTATACAATAAACTGGAGGGTATGGGAGTGGAAGAGAGACCGGAATGCCAGTGTGACGGTAACCAGGGGTGTAATTGCGACGGAGGTAAAACCGGGTGTAATTGCGAAGAGGACAATACCAGGACTACCCCTGAAAACTCAAAAAAAGGGATTGAAAAGCTGGCTATAAACAATTTCAGCTCTGTGAAGAAAGTAATAGCAATTATGAGCGGAAAAGGCGGCGTGGGAAAATCATCGGTGACCTCCTTGCTGGCCAGCGGGTTTAGAAAAAGGGGTTTCGAAGTGGGAGTGCTGGATGCCGATCTTACCGGTCCCAGTGTGCCGAAGATGTTTGGAATCAAGGGTATGGCCGAAGGGACCGCCTTCGGTTTGCTGCCGTCAGAGAGCCCCGGCGGAGTCAAAGTAATGTCCATTAATTTGCTGGTGCCGCGGGAAGATGATCCGGTCATCTGGCGCGGCCCGATCCTGGCCAACACGGTCAAGCAGTTTTGGACGGACGTTATCTGGGGCGATCTGGACTACCTTTTTGTTGACCTGCCTCCCGGCACAGGGGATGTTCCTCTTACGGTCATGCAGTCCATCCCCCTGGACGGGTTGATTATTGTTACTTCGCCACAGGAACTTGCTGTGATGATTGTTAATAAAGCTATTAAAATGGCTAAACAGCTGGATATACCGATCCTTGGTTTAATCGAAAATATGAGCTGCGCCGTTTGCCCAAAATGCGGTGAGGAATTTCAGTTGTTCGGCCCGGGTCATAGCAAAGAGATTTCAGATAGATTCTATATCCCGTTTCTGGGAAGCGTGCCGGTAGACCCGTTTTTGGCGAAACTGTGCGACCAGGGCAAGGTTGAAGACTATCATCATAACCTTTTTATTAACTTTATCCCTGATAGATTTGCCGGCTCTGAGAATAAGCAAGAGAATGGTGATAATGAAAAATAATCTGGCGCGCCTTTGCAGCTCAGGCTCTTTCCGGGGCGACCGGAATGGCATATAATGTAGGAAAGGGAGGGACAGCTGATGCCCAGGCCGCCAAAGTGCAGAAGAGTGGAGCAGTTTCCAGGGGTTACTTACTTTAAGCCTTCGGGCATCCCCGTATCCGAACTCACCGAAGTTGTCCTGACAGTGGAAGAATTCGAATCTATCCGGTTGCGTGACCTGGAAGGGTTGGAGCAAGAAGAATGTGCTGAAAAAATGGCTGTGTCACGGCCCACTTTCCACAGGGTTCTTGCAGCCGCCCGGCAGAAAGTAGCCTTCGCCCTGGTGAACGGAGCTGCGCTTAGAATCACGGGCGGGAACTTTGAGCTGGCCAGGTACAGGTTAAGATGCCGCAGGTGCGGCCAAAAATGGGAGGATTCTATTTGCCGCCGCACAGTTTGTCCCAGGTGCCAGGTGGGGGACTGGCAAAGAATTGATTAAATAAAAGGTCAATTTGTATAATTAAAGTTTATTTAAAGTTAAACTAGTCCTAAAGACATACAGCGTGATTACCGGTCACGCTGTTTTAATGGTTTTCGAGAAAAATATTTAAATAAAGTCAACTGCGGCAGGATGCCAAATTGTGCGTTATTACCGACCTGACTAACGCAAAAACTGCTTTTTAAAAAGTTCAGTCAACCAGGAGTTGGTCCAATAATTCAAAGAAAAGGGTTTCAGTTAAAGGTTTTCTGCTGTCCAGGGAAACCCAGCCTTTTCTACTCGAATACAGAAAGGGAAAGGACTTCTTATAATTGGTAAGATCCACGCGCCCTATCGCTCCCAGGGCAAATCTTCCCACAGGGCATACATCTACATGGTTATTTTTGGAAAGCAGCACAAGCATTTTCACTTGATAGCTGCCAATATACTCCTCATTCTTTGTGACAGGCACCTCTTTTACAGTTAGGGAGCCCCTTTGCTCCCGGTCCACCACCCATTGCTTAATTTGCCGGTTAAGTGCATCCAGAGCCGATATCCAGTCCTCCAAGATTTGCTGGTTCATTATGCGTCCTGTTTCTTCCATTTCGGTCAAGGTCATCATTCCTTTTTTGAGGACATTATAAAACCTGTAATGACCATGCGTCAATAAACAGGCTGGACTAAATTGTTCATGTTAACCAACAAGGTATATATGCTTGCGCGGTTTTTTATATTAAGGAGGATAGTTGTATTTTATTAGGTAAAAATGAGCGGAGTATCATTCCTTTTTACATAATGAGTTTCGAAAAACTGAGAGGTGGTTATTTTATGAACCTGAAGCAGATTGGAGTAATTCATTCTCCCTGGAAAGCGGTTGGAGAGCCCCCCTTCCAGGGGCGCCAGGCCAAAGAGGAAACGGTAATTGAGATATTTCCGGAATATGCTGCTGGATTGAAGGATATCCACAGGGCAAGCCACTTGATAGTGCTTTATTGGTGCCACCTTGCCGGACGGGAAAAACTGCAGACCGTTACCCCGCATGGTCCGGAAACCAGGGGAGTTTTTGCCTGCCGTACGCCGGCCCGGCCCAACCCCATTGCCTTTTGTGTGGCTGAACTTTTACAAATAAACGGTAACAGCCTCGTGGTAAGGGGACTGGATGCCCTGGACGGCAGCCCCCTTTTAGATCTAAAACCATATTCCTCGGAGCTCGACAGCATCACTGGAGTAGGTATAGGATGGATGAATAAAAGTTAAAAGGCGCTGCTGCCCGGTTACCTGCAAAACATTGCCGTGCAGAGCTACTTGATGAGGCCTGACCCTGCCGGAGAAGTCGAACCCCTCAATTATAGTTCTGGTGGCATAATTGACGATTTCAACCATGCCATCGGCCCTGTCCTTCCTTTCAGCTACCATTGTGACGCCATTTTCTGCGAAACCATTTTCACACAAAACGGGCGCACAAACACAAATAGGCTCGCCGATCTTGGCGAGCCTATTATAATAACCCTGATTTTCCTGGTGCCGAAGAAGGGAGTCGAACCCTTACGGTGTTGCCACCGGCGGATTTTGAGTCCGCTGCGTCTGCCAGTTCCGCCACTTCGGCATAGCATATTTTCATGTAACAATTATTTTAACAGAAAAGGGCGTGTCCGTCAATGTTGCCATTTGGACCGGCGGTGTCAATTTCCCGCAGGTTTTTTATTTTGAGATTTGCCCTTTTGGATAATTCATCAGGCACCCTAAACCACTTCACCCTGAGATATTTCTCCTTAAGAAAAGCTGCCTTTAATCATAACTGTGCCGGCTTTAGCCTGTAATTATCAACCACTATCCTTAATCAACTTAATTAAGACACTTAACTAAATAACGAAGGAATTAAATACAGGAATGTCGAAGAAGGTTAAAACATCCCAATAAATTTGTTGGGCTGTACTGGAGGATTTGCCGGTTATTTATTGTGTATTACCGGCTTCACCTTCATTTGGAAGGAGTGGTGAGATGCAGCCTTCCGACGACATTCTTGTCAAGAGAGTAAAAAACGGCGACATGGATGCCTTTGAGCTGCTTGTTCGCCGCTACGAGAATAAAGTTTACACGGTAGCTTACCGTTTTCTCGGCAGTCACGCCGATGCTTCCGACCTTGCCCAGGAGACTTTTTTACGGCTTTATCAAGCCCTGCCGAGCTTTCGCGGAGAATCCAGTTTTGTTACCTGGCTCTATTCAGTAACTGCCAATGCCTGTCGTGACGAGATCCGCCGGAAGCAGAGAACCCCGGTGGTGTCCTGGGAAAACGAAGTCGTCAACAGCGGAGGCCAGACTGTTTCACTTACATTGGGAAGGAACCGGATTCCTACTCCCGAGGAAGCTGCCGAACAGAACGAATTGAATGAGTCAGTTCAACAGTGTCTTAATGAGCTTCCGGAAGAACAGCGTTTAATCCTGGTGATGAGGGAAATACAGGGGTTGTCTTATGAAGAAATAGCCGGTGTCTTGAAGTGCTCCCTGGGTACGGTAAAATCTCGCTTAAGCCGTGCCCGCAGGGCATTTAGAGATACATATGTCAGCAAGCGGGAACTTTTTGGGCAATGCTCACGTCTAGCTAAGTGAGGAGTGATTTCGATGCAGTGCCTTGTAGTCCGGGAACTGTTGTCCCCCTATCTCGACGGAGTGCTCAGTCTGGCGGAGCAGAAGGAAATATCTGCTCATCTGGCTGTGTGCCCAAGTTGCAGGGCTGAGTTTGAGATCCTCTGTGATCTGGTGAATATTTTAAAGGACCTGCCGGAATTGTCTCCTTCTTCCGGGTTCAGCGCCCGGGTTATAAAAAATGTAGCTGCTTTACCGCCTGAAAAAAGGCAAGGGCGTTTCCCGAAATTTCTCCGGGACTTTACCCGGGGGGCCTGGACGCGGGTGGCGGCCCTCGCTGCTGCGCTTGTGTTTGCCTTTGGGATAACAATGCTGATGTATGGAATGCCCTGGCAAAGGGAAACGGGGAGAGAAATCCCCCAAATCCTGGTTGACCAGGGGCAGGGAGAGCAGGAACCGGTCAGGTCCGGCCGGGATCAGGAGCTTGTAGCTGTTAATCCCGATTATGAGCTAAACGGGAATTCCGGTCCGGAAACTCAACACTACCCTGACCAGGCGGCAATTACGGGTGATGGTACGGCACAGGGCGGTTCTGCTCAAACAGGCGCCATGGTCGGCGTTGTGACTCCCGCATCACAACCGGAGCGCTCCAGTTTTCCGGTCGGGCAAAACATTAATGCGGAACGGGCGAATATGCCGGCAGTCAATCAGGACAACAGCTTTACTGATACCTCGAGGGGTTTAAATGTTTCAAGGGTTGTGGCTGTTAAAGAAGGGGTTATCTCTAAAAAGGTTGCTTATGGTAATGTTCCTCCTTCCAGCCGGGAATCTGAACAAAAAATCATTCAAAACGCTACCCTGCGCCTTGATGGTGACGGGAATGTTCGATCCGAACTGGAGTCCCTGGCCGGCAGCAAAGGTATTCAAATGGCTGGTTATACTGATGAGGGGGGAATGCTTATGAAGGTGCCGGCCGGTCAATACGAGACCGTGGTCACCTCAATGCAGAATTTAGGAAAACTAACCATAGGCGAGACGAACCGTGAGGACATCAGTAATGAATATACAGCTTATGAGGTCAGGCTCAAGGAACTGGCTGTGCAAGAACAAATCCTTCTTGAGGCAATAGAAAAGTACGGAAACGCCCCTGCTCCAGATATTACGATACAGTTGGAGAAAGTTCGTGAGGATATGGAATACTGCAAAAAACAGCTCCTTACCCTCTCCAGCCAGGTCGAGTATGCATTTATTCAAATTAACCTCGAGTAAAATAAAATTGTGCCCCTTTCTTAAAAGTATCTACCTGTTTAAATGTTGAACCCAGTATTCTCTATCTGTACCTGTAATTACCGCAGTATAGGGTAAAGTATTGTTTAAGTGTATTTCATGTTATTAAATGGTATGTCTTACAACTAAAGGTGATTGTTGGGAAGAAAGAGTATGACCCTCCCCATGACGCATGGGTTGATTTGTTTTTCTAACTGGGGAGCTAGCTTGGTTTAGATTAAATTTTGATATTGATTAAAAAGTTTTATTACTTTATATTGCATAATAAATATTTCTTCTTGATATAACAATTCATAACAGATAAAATAGGTATGTAATACGTAAGCTCCAGGTTACATACAAATTGTTTTGCCCTGTCATAATATAATTAATAGGAAGGAGGTTCAACAGGTGAAGGAACGTGTTGAGGAGGTCCTTAAGAAAGTACGTCCGTATCTTCAAAGAGATGGCGGCGATGTTGAACTTGTAGACGTGGACGCCAGCGGCCTGGTAAAAGTTCGCTTGAAAGGGGCCTGCAGCGGCTGAGCGGGCGCGACAATAACCCTCAAGCAGGGTATTGAGCGGTTGCTCAAGCAGGAGATTAAGGAAGTTAAAAGAGTTATTTCTGTTTAAATGTAAGAACCCCCTGTGGACAAGCAGGGGGTTTTGCCAATACAGGGGCTTTAATTCATACGGATCTGCCCGGCCTGTGTTTCAGCAGCAGCAATTCCTTGTCTGATGCTGTTCAAGAGCTGGAAGTCTATATCTCCACAATGATTGTATCCTTTTCGCCGGCTTGGACTATTATTTTTCCCCGGGGGTTTGTAATTAACTAATTGCCGCAACTCACGTAGTCAGCGTTTTTGTTTCTGGCCGGCGCAACTCCGACGGTAAAACCCTGATTGTCCATTGCCCGTGTCCTCAAGGACAGCAAGGCGGGAGGAAACCCCGCCTTTAGTTTGCTTCCGGTGAAAAACCTTGAACATAAACTGCATATCTTGCATTGCTGTCCTTATATTTATTATAGTCCCAAAAGATTATTTCGAAACTTCCTGTTTCCCCCGGCAAGAGTTGAGCCGGGGTGAGCTTATAAGTAAAGGATTTGGTTAATTCTTCGCCTTTCACATCCAGCAGCTTGCCGTAAACGGTAAGTGAGGTGAGTTGATAAGGACTGGTGTTTTTGACTTCGCCGGTCAGGGTGAGCAGGCTGATTCCTTCCGTGATTTTGGTAACTTCAATGGTACAGCTGTCTTTCAAGTCGCCCCCGGGGGGCCAGGATAAGCCGGGGATGTTGATTGTAGCGGTCTTTCCAACTGGATCCCAACTGTAGGAACCTCCCAGGGCTTGGGTCAGTTCCTCAAGGGGCACCATCACCTGCCCGTTTTGGATTGCTCCCGTTAAGTCTAACCTGGAACCGTTGATGGTGATGCCGGGCCCGCCGTTGCCGGCAAAGCTCCATATTGGAAAGGAAAAGACCAGGACAGCAGCGATTATAACTCTTCGAAAAACCCTCATGAACATCTTAATTCCCCCATTCTACCCGCCTGTTCTGGAACAGTCTGTTATATTTCTATAGATTTGTTCTGAAAACGGTTCCCAAAGGAGCGGAAATTAAGTTCAAAAACAAAGTAAAATTCTGTTTCTATATGTTTTTGACGAAAACAGGATTTAGATTGTTCCGTCTTTTTCACAACATTAAACTACGTACTTAAAATATATACTTTAAATAACATACTTTAAAATACGTGCTTCCCATATATGTATATTTTAAGGTAAAGATGGAAATTTTCCTTTTGACGGGAATGGTTCAAGGAGTTCAAGACAGGACTGTTACCTGCCTGGTCTGAATCAATTTGCATACAGCGGAGGAGAAGATTGAGCCGAATAAGGTTTCCCTATAGTGACACCCACGTGGTGCTGGAGCTGCCGCGAAGTCTGCCCGTCCGGTTGCTTGTTCCGGGAAAAGCTGGTTTGCCGGCGGATCCGGCCGGTGAAATCACGAGAGCGCTGCGAAATCCCGTGGGTACAGGGCCTCTCCCGGAATTGGCACAGACTAAAAAGAGTGCGGTGATTATGGTCAGCGACCAGACCCGCCTGGCTCCGACCCATCTTTTTCTGCCGTACCTGATTGAGGAAATCGTTAAAGGGGGGATCCGGAAGGAAAATATTACGGTGGTAGTAGGAGTTGGCGCCCACCGGGAGGCGTCTGCGGCGGAAGTTTTGTCGATTGTAGGGCATGAGGTGTACAGTACGGTTTTGTGCCTGAGCAGTTCACCTTCACCTGAAAAATGCGTGGTTCTCGGAAAAACTTCAAGGGGAACACCCATTCAGATATTTCGCCAGGTTGCGGAAGGCGATCTTAAAGTGGCCACCGGAAATATCGAACCCCACTGGATGGCTGCCTATTCCGGGGGGGCCAAAGCCCTGGTCCCCGGGGTTGCCGGCCTGGAAACCATTGAGAAGAATCACTCCCTCAGTGTAAAGGGTCAGGCCGTCAGGGATCCCAATCAGAATGCAGTCAGGGCCGACGCCGAAGAAGCAGCGGAACAGCTTGGCCTGGATTTTATTTTTAATGTAGTGACTGATCACCGGGGCAGGCTTGTCCAGGCTTTTGCCGGCCATCCTGTCGGAGCGCACCGGGCCGGTTGTGTCCTGGCGGGGAAGCACTATTATGTTTCCACCGTACAGCCTGCGGACATAGTCCTGGCTTCGGCAGGCGGATTTCCCAAGGACCAGAGCCTTTACCAGGCCGTGAAGGCCCTGCAGAACACCGCTGCCGTTGTCAAACCGGGGGGGACCATTGTTCTCGCTGCCAGCTGCAGGGAGGGGTTCGGGAACGAAGTATTTCGCCATTGGGCCGGCCTGGGACTCGGCGAGGACGAGCTCCTGGAGCGCTTTGCCCGGGGATTCGTCCTGGGTGCGCACAAGGCTGCCCTGGCCGCCGGGATTACGAAGAAATGCAGGGTGTACCTGGTTTCGGATCTCTCTCCCAAAATCTCAGAACAACTGCATTTTCTAACCTTCCCCAATATGCAGCAGGCTTTTGAGGCTGCCTTACGCCTGTGCAAGGGGGCAAGCCCGGACATAGCGGCTGTTCCCTATGCCGGGCTTACCTTCTTTGCTTGAAACAAAAGAGCAGGGCCGGAGTTGAAAACCACGGCCCGGTCAGGTCGAAGGCGGGACATGCCTGCTTGAGCAAAGCAGACATGTCCCCGGACAAGCTTTGACGCTGTTATTATCTTGTTTATTTTATTGCTGAAAGGAGATATGATGGTAACACTTGTTATTTGGCTGTCTTTAAGATATCCGTACATTTAACAACAAGGCTGTTGACGATCCCGGGATCAGCCAGGGTGGTGGTGTCGCCGAGCTGGTCGATTTCGCCGGCAGCGATTTTCCTGAGGATCCTCCTCATAATTTTACCACTCCTTGTTTTGGGCAGGGCATCGGCGAAGTGGATCACATCCGGTGAAGCAATGGGACCGATTTCTTTCCGGACATGTTGAATCAGCTTCAGGTGCAAATCTTCTGTTACCTCTACGTTGTCTTTAACAGTTATGTAGGCGTAAATGCCCTCACCTTTAATGTTATGAGGGTAGCCCACCACGGCTGCTTCCGCTACCTTCGGATGAGCCGCCAGGATGCTTTCCAGTTCAGCCGTTCCTATCCTGTGTCCGGAAACGTTAATCACGTCATCCACACGTCCCATCAACCAGAAATAGCCGTCTTTATCCCTGCGGGCGCCGTCACCAGTAAAATAGAGTCCGGGGTACTGCACAAAATACGTGTTTTTAAACCGCCCGGGATCGCCGTAAACTCCGCGCATAATGCCGGGCCAGGGTTTGGTGATGACCAGGTAGCCCCCTTCGTTGACTCCGGCCTCACTGCCGTCCTGACGAATAACCTTCGGGTTTACGCCAAAGAAAGGAATAGTTGCCGAGCCGGGTTTTGTAGGAGTGCACCCCGGCAGCGGGGTGATTAAAATTCCCCCTGTTTCAGTCTGCCACCAGGTATCTACAATGGGGGCCTGTTCCTTGCCGATGATCTTGTGGTACCAAATCCAGGCCTCGGGGTTAATGGGTTCACCAACCGATCCCATCAACCGCAGACTGCTCAAGTCCCGGCCCAGGGGCCACTGGTTGCCTGATTTCATCATGGAACGCAGGGCGGTGGGTGCGGTATAAAGGATGTTGACCCGGTATTTTTCCACGATTTCCCAGTACCTGTCGGGCTGGGGATAGTGAGGCACCCCTTCAAACAGCAGGGTCGTTGCCCCGGCAGACAGGGGGCCGTAGACGATGTAGCTGTGACCGGTGATCCAGCCGATGTCCGCTGTACACCAGTACACGTCCTCGTCCCGGTAGTCAAAAATATACTTGAAGGTAGCCGTTGCATAGACCATGTATCCGCCCGTGGTATGCAGGACTCCCTTGGGTTTGCCGGTACTCCCGCTGGTGTAGAGGATAAAGAGCGGATCCTCCGCATCCATTTGTTCCGGTTCGCAGACAGGGGAAGCGGCACTCATCAGTTCGTGCCACCAGTGGTCTCGCCCGGGCGTCATGGAACAGTCCCTGTCCAATCTTTTAACAACGATGCAGTTTTCCACATCTTCACAGGCTGCAAGGGCCCTGTCGGCGTTGTCTTTACTGTAGATATATTTTCCGGCCCGCAGGGAATAGTTGCAGGTAACCAGCGTTTTTGAACGGGAGTCCCGGATTCTGTCACGCAGAGCTTCGGCGCTGAAACCGCCGAACACCGCACTGTGGATGGCGCCGATTCTGGCGCAAGCCAGCAAGGTGATGACCAACTCTGGAATCATCGGCAGGTATACGGAAACGCAGTCACCTTTTTTGACGCCCATGCCTTTCAAAACATTGGCGAATTTGCATACTTCCCGGTGTAATTGCTGGTAGGTGTAAGTCCGGCTTTCCTCAAGCGGTTCGCCCTGCCAGATCAAGGCAGCCTTATTCTTTCGCCAGTTGTTTAAATGACGATCCAGGCAGTTATATGAGGCATTGAGCCTGGCGCCCCGGTAATAGCGTACGTAAACATCGTCTACAAAGCTGTACTCTTCAACTGCGTCCCACTTTTTGTACCAGTCGATATGTTCTTCCGCCATCTCTCCCCAGAATTCGTCCGGGTTTTCTATGGATTTCCGCCACATTTGGTCATACTGTTCCCGGCTTTTTATCCGGGCTTTTTCTGCAAATTCCTGCGGCGGGGGAAAGACCCTTTCTTCTGTTAGCAGGGTTTCTACATAAGCACTTTTTTGTTTTTCCACACTCATTTTCTGTTCACTCCTCATGTCCCGATAGGATTGTACTTTTTCCTGCACAGTGGTTTTTATGATGAACGATCCTATCATTCTGTAACCAGGTGCTATTCTATCATACACTATTTTGTTAATGATTTTAATCATTTTGTTCTTAGTTATCGGATAAAGTACTTCAAGTGCAGTATTCTCAGTTAAATGGTTATCCGTCAAGTATAGATCCGAAGAGCGGAACAAAAGAAAATCCCCCGTGAGGGGGATCGATTCTGCTTCCCTAGATCATCGGGTTTTGAGGGGAGCGGTACAGGTTTTGCTGTTGGATGTCATTTGGTTGTTGCGGCATTCCTACCCCGGTCTGGAATCCGTAATGCGGAATTCCTGTCTGGTAACTGGGTGGCTGGGCGCCAGTCTGCTGGGGGCGGGCCTGTTGAGCGCCGGTTTGTATGGCCTTGTTCTGGACCCGCTGGAGTTCCTGGCTCCATTTGCTAAAACTCTGACGGATGTCGTTGGTATTGGCTTCTTTCGGCTGGTACCAGCCGCGAATTCTCATCTCGTTGAAAATTTCCTTTTGAATCTGGTGCTCGTCCCTCAGGATATTTATAAATGTATCCATGAGCTGGGGGTTGGCAGCTTCCGTGGCTGCGCTGTTGTAGCCGTGGGCGATGTATTTTTGGGTAACCAGCGAATCCTGCAGGCGATCTTTTTCGTCAAGCACTTTTATCATCTCCTTAATACTGCGTCTGGTATTGACCCTGGGGTGCAATGTTCTGTAAATTTCTTAAAATCGTTTCATAATGGGTTCGATGCCTGTCGGCCACTCTTGAGTACATTTGTTGAAGCCTGGGGTCTGTCGACTGGTTGGCGGAAGCCATGGATTTGGCAATCGCCAGGGCTTCGGAGCGCAATTGTTCCTGAATATAAAAGAGCTCCATTTCCGTAAGCTGCATTATTTTGCTCCACCTCCTTTACGCTTTAGCATAGTTTGGCACAATTTTATGAAAAAAATTCAAGAAAAGTTTTGCCGGCTAAGCAGGTCAGTTTTTTTCATCCGTTCAAAGGATTTTTAGTGAATAGTCAGAATATAAATAATCAGAATATAATGGATTGACTGACATTTCAAAAAGAGAGATAAGAGAGGTTTTAATGATGCAGAAAAAAACCCCTGAAAGGGCCTTATTTAACTACCGGGAGTTGGAGGATTATTTGCTGACATATCCGTCTGTTGCAGATGTGGCCGTCTTACCGGACCTGGCGGTGGGGGAGGAAGTAATAGCCTATGTAGTACCCGTGCCGGGAGTTTTTGATCCCGAGCGCCTGAAAGCCTTTTTTATGAAGAAGTTGAAGAGCAGGAATATAACCGGGTTTATTGAATACAGAGACAGTCTTCCCAGGAGCAATACTGGTAAACTATACATCCGGAGATTATTAAAGGCGGTTGTCGAGGAAAAATAAGTTTTCCAGGCCAGTGCACAGTTTTGATTTTCTAACCGGCGGGCTTAGTGAGCATAGGTCAGGCAGGTATCCCTTTTAGAGGTGGACCTGCTTTTCTGATTACCTGTGGACCCGTTCGTGGAAAAGAAAACAACCGGCCCCTTAAGGGGGCCCGGCCTTAAAAGATCAGAGTTGAGGTGGAAAAGCGGGAACCTGTTTCGCTAGCGCCTTCTTCTGACAGGTTTAAGGGAAAAATAGGCTGTGGCCAGGAGCACAAATCCAATCAAAATTCCGGTATATCCCGTAAGCATATTGATGATTCCGCCGCCCATGGCCGAACCGACGGTCTGTCCTGCTGCTAATGCGCCCTGCCTGGCGGCCTGTACGGAATGCTGCCCGTAAAAGAACGGAAGAAGCAGAGCCGCGACGGGAATGATCAAACATTCAACGGCGGCGGTCAGACAGGCTCTAGCCCAGATTTTCCGGATTGATTCCGCCCTGCGGTTAAATATAAAGGTAAAAATCACCCAGCCCGCCAGAAAGAAGTAAAAGGCGGCCTTGATGTTGCCGAGGGAAACCAGGAAATAAAGGAGAAGAGCGGCAATCAGGCCGGCTGCGGCGGCGTTGAAGATCCTCATCCAAAGACCCTCCTTTCTTTTTGTTGTAAATGTATGCTTGTATTCCCCAGAGTATTTCCTTTTTTTATCTTTCTACAAGCAAAAATTCAGGTTATTTTTTATAGTAATTCTTCAAGAGGCAGCAGTTAAAGGCACCCTGCGATTTCTTAGAGTGCCTTGTTAGTTTTAATGTTATACTTCCACGTCCGCCGTCACGCCGGAACTTATTCTTATAAATTCCAATATTACATGTTTCATTGAGAATTAATCATCTCGATGGTGCAGTCCCTGTTTGTGCCAGCCTGGTTGGAACCGAAAGTGACGTTATTCCTTTATCTTTTGGTATATTGTTTCTCCGGCTGTCCTGGCTACAGCGGTTGCACATGTATTAGACGATGGCAACATCATACTGTATAACGCATCTCTAAAAGTGATGATATCCCCTACATTAAAGTAGTTACCCATTCCGAAAGTAATATCTGAATCTTGGATTACAATCGTTTTATCTAAATTTGTCATATAATCTAAAGCTGTTATGGCAGTCATAACCTTTGTTACGGAGGCAGGGTGACCTGGTTTATCGGCATTTTTTGAATAAATTAACGGTATCTCATATTGTCCAGATGAAAATGGATTAGGCAAAGGCATTAAACATACACTGACACTATCGGATGCAATATCATCTACCGTTTCGTTTGGATTATTAAGCAACAATTTTGCATTATCCAGAGAAGTTTTTAAATCATTACATCTTTCTTTTGCTGTTGAGGCCCCTCTAAGGGCTACTACAAACCGTCCGTCATCCGGGGCATTTGTTATTAGTACCATATGGTAACCATCTATTTCATTTGTACCCCAAATTTCGCCTGTTTTTCCTCCAAATATATAATAGTCGTTTTCTATTATTGGTAATGTAACTGTCGTTTTTATCGTTATTTCTCTAGGGTTATTCCCTTCAATTTTAAACTTGTATGATTTTTTATGCCAAATCCCTGCAAGAACTTTATACCCAGAGGCGTGTATTATCATTTTGACCATATCCCTGGTTGACATGGTGTGTTCAATTGTACTTGGAAATCCTGCAGGTTCTATAAAATTTGAGTTGGTCATGCCAATTTGTTTAGCTTTTTTATTCATTTCTTCAATAAAAATATTTTTAACTAATTCTGCGGATATATTAGGTGTTTCCTGTTCATTATTTGCCTTCTTTGTTTTGCCCCCATCAGGCCTATATTGATTTTGCCTGCGATGCAGCATGTCATTAATCCCCGGGATCTCCGCTGTCGCTTTGAACGAGCGCTCGTTGCTGCAACTCAATCGTACTGCATGCTTATTAAATTCCTCTTCATATTTCCTTCGGCTGTTTGGCACGTTTATTCCTCCTATTCTTCTTCTATCTTACCAAAGTTTAAATGTCAAATTATAGGGGAATAATTTTGTAAAAAAAGTAATTTTGATATCTTGACAGTTGAGTAAGCTTGTTTTATACTAAGGTCAAGGATAGTCAAAATCAAATTTTATTTTGACAGCCGGCCGGGAGTAAAGATTACTTAAATTAAACAGGAGGTGTTTTTAGAATGGCTTTGGTAAGATGGGATCCTTTTCGCGAACTGACTGGATTGCAGAATTCAATTAACCGACTTTTTGATGATAACTTTCGCCGCTTTCTAAAGTCGCCTGAGAGAACTTTTGAAGAGGGCTTCAGCTTTCCGGTAGATATTAAGGACACTCCTGAAGCAGTCCTGGTTAAGGCGGAATTGCCCGGGATGAACAAGGAGGACATAAAAGTAAATTTTAAAGACAATATACTGGTGTTCAAAGCTGAACGCAAACAGGAGAATAAAGCAGAGGGCGCAAATTATCTCAGAATTGAACGTAATTACGGTACTTTCATCCGGTCCTTTTCAGTAGATGTGCCGATCAAGAAGGAGGAGATCAAAGCCCGTTACCAGGACGGTGTGCTGGAAGTTATCCTCCCTAAAGCAGAAGAGCCTGATAAAAAGGAATTTAGCATTGAAATTGAAGGTTAATCCTTTACACATTACTCCCGGCAGGTTGAACATTTATTTTAGTCCATCACTGTAAATGCCACACTTTTTACTGGTCCAGCGAGGGGAAGAGCCCTCGCTTTTCTATAAAGCACAGTTTAAAATTTTCATTAAAGCACAATTTAAAAAGGGGGGATAAATGATGAGAATGGATAAAATGACCCTAAAAACCCAGGAAGCTTTTGAAGCGGCACAATCACTGATGTCCAGGTACAGCCACCAGCAGATGGAAGGGGAGCACGTCCTTTGGGGACTGTTGCAGCAAGCGGAAGGTGTTGTACCTCAGATTCTACAAAAACTGGAGGTCGATCCGGCCAGGTTGAAGAAGCAGGTGGAGGCTGCGCTGGAACGCCTGCCCAGGGTTCACGGCGCCGGGGGGATCTATCTGTCTAAAGGTCTTTCTGACATAATTGATGCGGCCTGGAAGGAAGCTGAAAGGTTAAAGGATGAATATTTGAGCACCGAGCACCTGCTGCTGGGTATGCTTGCCCGGCGGGAGGGAGAGGCAGGCAAAATTTTGCGCTCAAATGGGGTAACCCAGGACAGGGTCTATAAAACCCTGGTTGAAATCCGGGGCACCCAGCGCGTTACAGATCAGAATCCCGAAGATAAGTACCAGTCCCTGAGCCGCTTCACCAGGGATTTGACGGAGTTGGCCGCCAAAGGAAAAATGGATCCTGTGGTTGGTAGGGACGAGGAGATCCGCAGGGTGGTTCAGGTTCTGTCCAGGCGCACCAAGAACAACCCGGTTTTAATCGGGGAGCCCGGTGTAGGCAAAACAGCCATTGTGGAAGGTCTGGCCCAGCGGATTGTCAGCGGAGATATTCCGGAAAGCTTGAAAAACAAGCGCCTGCTCAGTTTAGATATTGGAGGGCTGATTGCGGGCTCTAAATACAGGGGTGAGTTTGAGGACCGTCTGAAAGCGGTATTAAAGGAGATCAACGAAGCCCAGGGCGAAATCGTCCTCTTCATCGATGAACTGCATACCCTGGTGGGGGCTGGGGCCGCGGAGGGTGCCGTTGACGCCGCCAACATGCTCAAGCCGGCCCTGGCCCGGGGCGAGCTCCATTGTGTTGGCGCCACCACCCTGGATGAATACCGCAAGCATATTGAAAAGGACGCCGCCCTGGAACGGCGGTTCCAGCCGGTCTATGTGGGAGAGCCCTCCGTGGAGGACACAATTGCAATTTTAAGGGGCCTGAAGGAGAAATACGAAGTGCACCACGGGGTCCGGATCAAGGACGCTGCCCTGGTGGCCGCCGCGGTGCTTTCCCACCGTTATATTTCGGACCGGTTTCTTCCGGACAAGGCCATTGACCTGATTGACGAGGCTGCCTCCCGGCTTAGGATTGAAATTGACAGCATGCCCACGGAGATTGATGAAATTGACCGCCGGATCAGGCAACTGGAAATAGAAAAGCAGGCCCTGGCCAAGGAGCAGGATAAGGGAAGCCGGGAAAGACTCCAAAAAATGGAGGGGGAACTTGGTTCTCTCAAAGAAAAGATGGAGGAGCTCAAGGATCACTGGTCTAAGGAGAAGGAACTGATCCAGAGCATTCGTGAAATTAAAGAAAAGATTGAGGAAACCAAACTGGCGGAACAGGTTGCTGAAAGGGACGCCGACCTGGGCAGGGCGGCGGAGCTTCGCTACGGGGTCATGCCGGAGTTGAGCAAGCGGCTTGAGCAATACAAGGCCAGGCTGGAAGAACTGCAAAAAGCCCATAAAATGCTGAAAGAAGAAGTGGACGAGGAAGATATCGCCAGCGTGGTGGCCAAGTGGACCGGGATTCCGGTTTCCCGGATGCTGGAGGGGGAGATCCAGAAGCTTTTGAAGATGGAGGACCAGCTCAAGGAGCGGGTGGTGGGCCAGGACCGGGCGGTTCAGGCTGTGGCGGAAGCTATTCGCCGGGCCAGGGCCGGCGTGTCCGATCCCAACCGGCCTATGGGTTCGTTCATTTTCCTCGGCCCCACCGGCGTGGGCAAGACCGAGCTGGCCAGGGCACTGGCACATTTCCTCTTTAACGACGAGCGGGCCATGCTCCGCTACGACATGAGCGAGTACATGGAGAAGCACGCCGTGTCCCGCCTGATCGGGGCACCCCCGGGCTACGTCGGTTACGACGAGGGGGGACAGCTCACTGAGGCTGTCAGGCGCCGCCCATATTCGGTAATTCTTTTTGACGAGATTGAAAAAGCTCATCCCGACGTGTTTAATATCCTGCTCCAGTTGCTGGACGACGGACGCCTTACCGACGGGCAGGGGCGGACGGTGGATTTCCGGAACACGGTGGTGATTATGACCTCGAACCTGGGCGGGCAGTGGTTCCGTGAGCTTGCCGGCGGAAACCGGGCGGAGCTTGAAGCCCGTGTGATGGAAGAACTGAAGCTGCACTTCCGGCCCGAGTTTTTGAACCGGATTGACGAGGTGGTTATATTCAACAACCTGGGCAGGGGGGAAATCGGCAAAATTGTGGATATCCAGCTGGGGCTGCTGGCCCGGCGGCTGTCCAAACTTGGCCTGTCACTGGAGGTTACTCCGGAGGCCAGAGAGCTTCTGGCCGAAGAGGGCTATGATCCTGTCTACGGGGCGAGGCCCCTCAAAAGGGCTATCCAGCGCCGCCTGGAAAACCCCCTTTCGGTTTATATTCTGGAAGGGAAAAACGAGCAGGGCGGCGGTATTCTGGTCAAAACGGACCTGTCCGGGAAGAAGCTGGTTTTCGAAAATCAGCAGGCTTCAGGAGCTCAATAAATCAACAGGAGGCTTCGGTGCCGCTTTACTGGAGCCTCTTCTTAATTCAAATTTGGCCGGGATAGTTGACAGGTATCGGTTGTCTCACTATGATGGCTGTAAAAGCAGTTATTGCACCCTTTGCGCCGCTCAGCCAATACGGCTCGAAGTCCAAAAATCAGCGTAGAAAAAATCAACGAAGATATATAATCCGTTTTGGGCAGCAGGGTGGTCTGGCCTGAATAACCGTAATCCCAAAGGGGACACAGGCAGGCCTTATTGTCAATAAATTAAGAAGATTGGGGAAAGGGGTTTTAAAGCTTGTCTTCCAGAGTGTATTTTACAGACATGCGGGCGGGTTATAAAAAGAGTCTCCTGGATAAAGTGGAGATGTTGTTTAAGAGGTGATTATTCTTTGCCAGAAATAATCGCCACTTGAGCTATTTCTAATTCTAATGAAGAAAAGTTTGGCGCCGCTAAAAAACTATTATTACTGTAGGGAGAGAACTGATTGGAACATACACTGGAGGGAAGCCGTGAGCAAGCAATTTTAGTGGGCATGGAGTCACCGGAGGTAACTCCTGAAGAGACTGCCAGCTCCCTGGAGGAACTGGCGAGACTGGCCGATACCGCAGGAGCGGATGTTCTGCTGCAGCTCACGCAGCGAAGGGGCAGGCCTGATGCCGCAACCTTTCTGGGGCGGGGTAAGGCCGAAGAACTGGCAAGTTTCTGCCGTTCCCTGGGGGCCGGCCTGGTTATCTTTGACCGCGAGCTTTCTGCCGCCCAGGCGCGCAATTTGGAAAGTGTCACAGGTGTACGGATTATTGACAGAACCCAGCTAATTCTGGATATCTTTGCCCGCAGGGCCAGAACCCGGGAGGGCAAGCTGCAGGTGGAACTTGCCCAACTCAACTATCTTCTGCCCCGTCTAGTCGGCAGGGGTACTGAGCTGTCCCGGTTGGGGGGCGGTATAGGGACAAGGGGCCCCGGTGAAACAAAGCTGGAAGTGGACCGGAGGCGCATTCGTAAGCGGATAGCTGAACTTAATGAAGCTATCAGGGATGTCCAAAAGCACCGGGAACTGCTGCGCCGCAGCCGCAAGGAGATTCCCGTACCGTTGGCGGCCCTGGTGGGCTACACAAACGCTGGTAAATCAACCATATTGAAAAAGCTGACCGGCGCCCAAGTTCTGGTGGAAGATAAATTGTTCGCCACCCTCGATCCAACCACCCGCCGGGTGGTTCTGCCCAACAATGAAGTTGTTCTGCTGACGGATACCGTTGGTTTTATCCGCAACCTGCCGCACCACCTGGTGGCTGCCTTCAGGGCAACACTGGAAGAAGTGGTGGAAGCCGACCTGCTTCTTCACGTTGTAGACGCCTCCCATCCTGACCTTGAGGGTCAAATGGAAGCGGTGGAACGGGTCCTGGAATCCCTGGACAGCTGCACGAAACCCTGTATCACGGTGTATAATAAAACGGACCTTGTGCCTGGTTTTAAACCGCCGGCCGGCAAAAAGGAATTCTCACCGGTGGCAGTTTCAGCACTGGAAGGCCATGGACTGGAGGGAATGCTGGCAGCGATTGCCGAAGTCCTTTCCTGCAGGCGGATCAGAACAACATTTTTCATCCCCTACAGAAAAACCGGCGTTCTTTCCATGCTCCATGAAAAGGGTAAAGTGTACCGGGAGAAACATGGTCAGGACGGTGTCAGCGTTGAGGCAGAGCTGGAAATTGTCTGGGCTAAAAGGATTGAGGCCAGGCTGAAGGAATAAGCTAGATCCTAATTATCATTTTAAGTATAAGAAAAAGCAGCGGGGGTAAAACTTGAAGTTTTTTGCTATCGGGGATGTCCACCTCTCCTTCAGGAGGGCCGTCGATCCGGCGCGCTGGGAGGATGTCGAAACCAGTAAACCCATGGATTTATTCGGCGCTGAATGGTGCTGTCACTACCGGAAGCTGTATGAGAACTGGCTGGACACAGTTGCTCCGGATGATGTGGTTTTGATGCCCGGCGATTTTTCCTGGGCTATGAAACTGGAGCAGGCCCGTTACGACCTGGCCTTTCTTGGCCTGTTGCCGGGGACCATTATCGGTGTGGCCGGGAATCACGATTACTGGTGGCAGAGCCTGTCCCGGGTCAGGGCAGCCCTGCCTGCCAATATGCGGGTGATTCAAAACGATCATCTGGTTTTCGGGCAGACGGCAGTTTGTGGTTCCCGCGGCTGGAATTGTCCCGGAGGGGAGTTTTTCCAGGAAGCGGATCTGAAGATTTACCGCCGGGAACTGATCCGGATGGAAAACTCGTTGAAGAGTGCCGGTTCCACTCCAGCAGGTAAAATTGTCATGATCCATTATATGCCCACAAATGACCGTCATGAGAAAAACGAGTTCATTGAATTGTTTCAGGCCTACGGTGTTGAGACCGTTGTTTACGGACACCTGCACGGGCCTGCTGTTTGCCGGCGTCTTCCCCGTAGGGCCTGGGGAATCGATTTTCATCTGGTTAGTGCAGACTTTGTTAATTTTTGTCCCGTGTTGATTAAAGAAATTAAACAGTAATCTTTACTGGTAAGTGAGCAATAAAAATACAGCCGGGCTGGTTTAACTGGTTTTTCAATTAGTATTGAGAACCGGCCTGGTAGTATTAGGGGTTATCCGTGCGTCTTCCGGTCTGTCCGGGCAGGTGACGGGGCGCATCAACCAGGGTAATACTGTTCAGAACTATTTCTTCGTCAGCCCAACGCCCGTCCTTGTAGCAACTCCGGCGGATCTCCAGCCTGGGGATGAAGGCGGACAGTTCGTTTTGGGAAGGAATCTTGGAACAGCGCGTGATTTTTACCAGGATATTTTCAATTTTAATTTCCAACTGGTTTTCTATTAGCGTTCCAGCGGGACAGTCTTTAGAGTTGAGTTTGTTTTGAGTTTTACCTGGTGGCTTTTTTCTGCGGAAAGGATTAAAATTAAACATGGTTTGAACTATCCTTTTTTATAAATATATGATTTAATAGGCCTTCTGTGAGAGAGAATCCGGTCAGGTAGTAAGATTTGTTTATTTGAAGAGAGGTAAGCCATGAAGACGGAGGCAGTATTGTTTGATCTTGACGGAACCCTTATTGATTCCCTGGCGCTGATTGTGAGAACCTACCGGAAGGTGTTCGAAGAATTGAAGATTCCGTGGGAAGATGGAGATGTCCTCAAGATGATCGGCCTGCCGCTGAAAGATATCGCCAGGCATTATACCGGTGAGCTGGCCGGGCATTTTGAAGAACTCTACCAGTTTTATTACCAGCGGGAGCATGACCTTTATACAAATCTTTTTCCGGGTACCCTGTCCTTGCTGGACCAGCTCAAAGAAAAGGGAATCCGGCTGGGTATTGTTACTTCCAAGGGCAAGACCGGGGCCTGGAGAGGTATCAATTTTACAGGACTCAAACCTTATATGGACATTGTGGTGACAGCCCATGACGTAACCAGGCCCAAACCGGATCCGGAACCGTTGTTGAAGGCCTTGAATTATTTGGGGGTCGAGGCTGCGAGCTCGATTCTTGTGGGAGACAGCAGCTATGACATTTTGACCGGGAAAAACGCCGGTTCCCGTACTCTGGGTGTTACCTGGGGCCTGGGCAGCCGGGAGGAACTGGCAAGGCTGGAACCGGACGGGTTGCTCCATCGGTGGGATGATCTACTAAATTATTTATAATAAAGCAGGCAACCGGGCGGTTAATAATGGTCCGGGAAAAACTTTATTATAGTTTTTGTTTATAATAAAATGGCCGGTGTTTGAAACAGCCAACCTTCGAAGGGGAAACGGCTGAAAAAACCCGGTGTCTACTTGAGGGTGGAAATCTCTTGATTATAGGCGTCTTGACCGTGGAGCTTTTTCTGGGGGAAGCCAATTCCCTCAAAGAGAAAAGAAGGGTTGTCAAAGGTATCATTGACAGGATTAAAAGCCGCTTTAATGTATCTGTGGCCGAGGTGGGCGAGCAGGATACCTGGCAGCGCTGTATTCTCGGGATATCTTTCGTCAGTTGCGAACAGGCCCATGTCCACCGGGCCTTAGCTGCGGTGGTGCGTTTTATCGAAGCTCAGGGTACGGTTTTCATCACCGACTACCGTACAGAATTGTTGTAAAAATAAATAAAACAAGATGGAAAATAACCCAGATAGCTTTGGCCAGCAGATGTTGGCTTTATTATTTTTGCGGACTTACTGGTAAACAGTGCGTTATCCCAAGACATTTTCTTCCTGAATAAAGGAAATCAGTCCCGTCTGTAGAAGTAACAAATTTATAATATTCTGACAGGCGGGAGGGGATTAAATGAGTAAAGAATTGGTTGAAAAGGCCAGGGCCAATGCCAGGCAGAATTTTCGCGACGGTCTCAATTGTTCGGAGTCGGTGTTTAAAGCGGTTTTGGATACCGGAATTACGGATTTTCCTGCTGAAACCGTGGCTATTTCCACCGGTTTTGGAGGCGGTATGGGTTTAGCGGGACACAATTGCGGGGCTTTAATCGGGGCGGTTATGGCCGTAGGAGCGGTGCATGGACGGCGAAATCCTTTGGAGGGGGAATTCCAGGACAGGGTGGACCGCCTTTACGGTAACCCGGGGTTGTACCGTTTGTTTAACGGGATGTCCCATGAGTTTAAAGAAAAGTTTGGAGCGCTGGACTGCGGCAAGCTCAATGAAAACTATCCGGAGTGGTTTGACAAGGACAGGTTTAGAGCATGCATGAAGATGGTCATTGAAGCTGCGGGAATGGCCGTGGAGTATATTTTAAAGGGGCAGGAAGAAGGCTATACCCAGCCCTTTGGTGAAAATGTCGCTAAAAGAGTGTAGTTATGCAAAAATCATGGTAACAGTGCTTTGATACGGACAGGAGGACGGACGAAACTTGGCCAATAAAGTCGTCATCGTAGGTGGGGTTGCCGGGGGCGCCAGTGCGGCTGCCCGTCTGAGAAGGCTGGATGAAACAATGGAGATTGTCCTGTTTGAACGGGGGGAGCACATCTCCTTTGCTACCTGCGGCCTGCCTTATTATGTTGGGGGTGTCATAGCAAAGAGGAGAAGTTTGCTGGTTCAAACCCCGGCCGGGATGAAAAAACGGTATAACCTGGACATAAGGACTATGAGTGAAGTCCGGCGCATCTTACCGGCGGAAAAACAGGTAGAAGTCTGCGACCTGCAGGATGGAAAAAAATATTTGGAAAGCTACGACTACTTAATCCTGTCCCCCGGGGCCGGGCCGGTTGTCCCGGATCTTCCCGGAATCAACCTGCCCAATGTTTTTACGGTCCGGAATGTGCCGGACAGCGACAGGCTCAAAGAGTACATTGAGACTGCAAAACCCGCTTCGGCAGTGGTTGTGGGCGGCGGTTTTATCGGTCTGGAGATGGTTGAAGCCCTGCGCCTCAAAGGGGCATCGGTAACCGTTGTAGAAGCTGACCGGCAGATCATGGGGGCGCTGGACCCGGAAATGGCGGTCATCATTCAGAAATACCTGCAGGGGCAGGGCGTTGGACTGGTTCTGGGAGATAAGTTAACGGCGCTCGAGGGAGTTTCCCGGGTGGAGAGGTTAATCCTGGAAAGCGGCAGGGAGATTCCGGCCGCAATGGTAGTCCTGGCGATTGGTGTTAAGCCGGAGGTGCGGCTGGCTGTAGAGGCCGGCCTGGCAATCGGTGTAACCGGGGGGATTCAGGTGGATGAGTATATGCGTACTTCGGATCCCTTTATCTATGCCGTTGGTGACGCTGTTCAGGTTAAACATTTTGTAACCGGCCAGGCTGTCCTGATTCCCCTGGCCGGGCCGGCAAGCCGCCAGGGGCGGCTGGTTGCCGACAACATTGCCGCTTCTCCCGTCAAATACAAGGGGGTCCAGGGAACAGCTATCGCCAAAATCATGGATCTGACAGTGGCGGTTACCGGAGTCAATGAAAAAATTTTGAGGAGAGCCGGGATTGAACATCTGGCCTGTTATACTCATCCCGACGACCATGCTGCTTATTACCCGGGGAGCCGGCAGATGTCCATAAAGCTGCTTTTCTCGCCCGGTGAGGGAAAAATCCTGGGTGCCCAGGTTGTCGGCTACCAGGGAGTGGATAAATGTATTGACGTACTGGCCACAGCCCTCCGGGCTAAAATGAACGTCTTTGACCTGCAGGAATTAGAACTGGCTTATGCTCCACCGTTTTCCTCGGCTAAAAGTCCCGTCAACATGCTCGGCTATGTGGCGTCCAATATTCTACGCAAGGAAGTAGAAGCAGTCCGCTGGAAGCAGGTAGAGCAACTGCTTGCCGGGAGCGCTGTCCTGGTTGATGTGCGGGCGGATAAAGAGCTGGCAAAATCCGGCGCTGTGGCTGGGGCTTTACATATCCCCCTGGATGAGCTCCGGGACCGGCTGGCTGAAATCCCCGAAGACCGGGAGGTTCTTGCTTATTGCCAGGCAGGGCAGAGAAGTTATGTCGCCAACCGGATTCTGCGCCAGAAGGGTTATAAAGTAAAAAATATTAGTGGTGGTTACAGGTCCTATGAGGCGCTGAAGAATAATTCCACTAAGAACACTTGATTAAAATAACCCTGTTATGGTCTGTTTATTTCTGTCCCGGGCAGGTTTTACCCGGGATTTTTTTGTGGATTAATCTCCTGGTTCCAGTATGGCGCATGGTCCTCCGGCGGCACATTTGCCGCAGGCGTCGCAGGTTCCCAAATCGTTGTAATAGGCGTCAACCTCCAGGAGGTAGCTATAGCATTTTTGCTTATCCAGTCCCTCTGGGGTCAGCGCGCCGGAGGGACAGCTTTTGACACAGGCAAGGCATTTCCCTTCCCGTAAATAAAGGCAGTGCCGACCTTCGGGCCGGGGTGACGGAGCCAGGGGCTGATCCAGAACGAGGCTGCCCAGGCGGCCGGCGCAGCCGTAGGGAGTAATCAGCATCTGGTGCAGGCCGAAAGTGCCTGCGCCGCAGATATAGGCTACATGTTTGTGAGACCAGAAAGATACAAGCTTTTCCTGGTCAAAGTTATGTGTGGGCTGCTGCCAGGCCGCCTTCACTCCCCGGGCGGCCAGCCCCGCTGTCAGCTTTTCACAGATAAGTTTGATCAGGAGGTTGGTTTCATAGTAAGCCTCAGCCCATTCCCTGGCGACATAAGGGCTTTTGCGATTGAGAGCAGCCAGCTCCTTGGTAAAGGGGAGAAAAAAACCACTACAGATGCCGCTCCCGGAAGCAGATCCTGAGGCAGCAGGTGTTCCGGGCCCACGGCTTTTTTTAATTCAGCAAAGAGTGGGTCGTCTGCCCTGGCACAGGTTACCAGAGGCCTGCGGTAGGAGGTATTTCCAATGCCGCCGCTGCAGATCCGGAGTATTGTGTTTTCAATATATTCCTTCATAATGAGTCCTTTCCCTGAAAAGGTTAAATAATTTTATTCAATGGTGGTACCTAGATCATCATTATAAAGCCTAAAAAGGAAACGCGCTATCAATCTAGAATAGTTAATTAAAATGAGCATAAGACGGGGGTAACTGGACTGAAATACGAAAACACTACAATTAACCCCTATTTAGCTGTAATTCTAGCCGTTATAGCTGTTTCCTTCTCTTCTATCTTCACGAAACTGGCCGCAGCGCCGCCCCTTGCCATTGCTTTTTACAGGTTGTCCTTCACTGTTCTGCTCCTGGCCCCGCTTGCCCTGAATGCAGCCGGCCGTGCGGAATTCACCAAAATTTCCCGTAAGGACATATTCCTGGCGGTCGTTTCCGGCGCCTTTCTGGCGCTCCATTTTACCGTATGGATAAGTTCCCTCAACTATACCTCGGTGGCCAGTTCCACCGTGCTGGTTACCTTGCAGCCCCTCTTTGTGGTCACCGGTGGTCTTTTCTTTTTTAAAGAGAAAATCAGCCGGAAAAGCTTTGCCGGTATTGCCCTGGCCCTGACCGGCAGCGTTTTAATCGGAATTAACGACTTTAGAATCGGTGGGGTAGCGTTGTTTGGTGATCTTCTAGCCTTCAGCGGTGCTTTTTTTGTGGCTGTTTATTTCTTAATCGGCCGCAGTCTCCGCAGTAGACTCTCACTCTTTCCCTATGTATTCCTTGTTTAGGAACTTCTTCAATATTTTTATTTCTTTTTAACGTAGCGACGGCTACACCGCTCTATCCATATCCCTGGCAGGACTGGCTCTGGTTTTTCTTACTTGCTCTGGTACCCACCATCTTGGGTCATACCGTATTTAACTGGGCGTTGCGCTATGTAAAAGCTGCGGTAGTATCCGTAAGCATTTTGGGTGAACCGGTGGGCGCAACTATCCTGGCTTATTTTATTTTCCAGGAAATTCCGGGACTGTTGCAGCTTGCAGGTGGATTCACGATCATCCTGGGTCTTTATACTTTTATTACTTGTTCTTTTGTTCAGGGGAAACAAATTTAACAACTAATGACTGAAATCGACAAAAGGAATCAAGAAAAGAAGTATAAAGGCTAATTATGTTGAAGTTAAAAATGTTCTTATTGCTATTTTAGCGGGAGGTGACATCAATATCCTGAATGTTTCACATTCAACCAAAAAGGAGGAGAAATATTTGAAGAAGAACAGGTACTTATTTTTACTGCTGGCTCTCCTGCTGGTTGGGTTGCTGGCGGTCGGCTGCGGCGGAACCAAGGAACCCCCCCAGGGAGACACCATCAAGATCGGTTTCCTGGGCGCCAAGACTGGAGGGCACGCTCACTACGGGATTGAAACTTTAAAAGGGATGCAGATGGCTGTTGAAGATATCAACAGCGCAGGTGGGGTAAACGGGAAGAAACTCGAAATAGTTGAGGGGGATCACGGCAGCAGCAGCAGTGAGGCCGCTAACGTCACCCAGAAATTGATCACCCAGAAGGTATCTGCTATTGTCGGTGACCCCACCACCGGTATCACCAAAGCGGCGGCCCAGATCTGCCAGCCTGCCAAGGTTGTGCTCCTCTCGGCAGGAGCTGTGGGACCGGATGTTGTTGAAATTGGTGATTATATTTACCGGGATACCCTGCTGGACGCCGTGGCTGCTCCGGCTGTGACCAGGTACCTGGCTGAAGAGCTTAACTGGAAGAAGGTTGCTCTGGTTACGACAACCGGGCTGTCCTACAGTGAAGGGCTGACCAATATCTTCAAACCTGCGCTGGCCGATTACGGGATCGATCGTGGCTGAACAGAGCATTATGGAAAAAGATACAAATTTCAGCGCCCAGGTCACCGCACTGAGCCAGAAAGAATTTGAGCTTTTAGGGTCGGCGCCGGCAGTTTCCCGGGCGGGGTAGCTCTGTTTTTTTGGTTTTATCACCCGTACCACTAATAAATGACCAAGATATGTCTACGACCGGGTACAGGTTATGATTGGGAAGTTTTGCGGTCATTAGGAGGTTTTTCAATGCTTCTACAGCAACTGGTTAACGGGCTAACCCTTGGTACGACTTATGCCCTCATCGCTCTGGGTTACACCATGGTTTATGGAATTATTCAACTTATTAACTTCGCCCACGGAGAGGTCTACATGATCGGAGCATTTGTGGGCCTGATTATGGTGGCAGTTTATAAAGTCAACTTTTTTTTGGCTATGTTGGCGGCTATGGCTGTATGTGTGCCGCTGGCGGTTTTGATCGAGAGGGTGGCCTACCGGCCTCTACGCAGGTCCACACGTCTGGCTCCGCTTATTTCAGCCCTGGGGGGTTTCTATTTTTTTGCAGACCCTTGTAACCCTGATCAGGGGCGGCCCGAACCCCCTTGCTTTTCCCCAGGTGATCCAGGACACTGTTTATGTGCTCGGGCCAGTCAAGTTTTCCACAATCCAGGTCATTATTCTTGTGGTCGCCAGCCTGCTGATGGTCTTCCTGCAGTTCACGATTAAATATACAAAGATCGGCAAGGCCATGAGGGCAACTTCAGAGGATTACGAGATTGCCGGCCTGATGGGAATTAATGTTAATAATGTGGTGTCATTTACTTTCGCCATAGGGGCGGCTCTAGCTGCGGCAGGCGGTGTGCTGGTGGGTATGTATTTTAACTCCATTCATCCCTTTATGGGGGTTTCTGTGGGTCTTAAGTCCTTTTGCGCGGCGGTTGTCGGGGGAATCGGCAGCATTCCCGGAGCCATGCTGGGGGGGATCTTTATCGGTATCGCGGAAGTAATGGGTGTGGCTGCCGGCTTTGATACCTACAAGGAAGCCATTGCCTTTGGCCTTTTGATCCTGATCTTGCTTTTTAAACCCACCGGTCTTCTGGGGCTCCCAATTCAAAGGAAGGTGTAAGGGCATGGAAGTTATTCTGGATGTCCTGACCAATCCCTACTATATTCAGGTTATGACCATGGTGGGCATTTCTCTGATTGCGGCGCTGGGATTGCACTTGATTACCGGTATAACCGGACAATTTTCCTTTGGCCATGCGGCATTTGTGAGTATTGGAGCCTATGCCTCCGCATTAGTTACGATTCATCTGCATTTGCCTTTTTTCTTGAGCCTGCTGGCCGGCGGGCTGGCAGCCGCTTTTTGCGGGGTTTTGCTGGGGTTTCCCAGCCTTCGCTTGACCGGAGACTATTTGGGTATTACCACCCTGGGATTTGGTGAAATTGTACGGGTTGTCTTTATTAATATGAAAATAACGGGAGGAGCCAGCGGGCTGACCGGAATACCCCGGGAAACAAATATATTTCTTGTTTATTTCATCGTGATTTTAACCATCTGGGGTATGTACAGGATTCAGAACTCCCGGTTTGGCCGGGCTCTGACAGCCATCCGGGAAGATGAGATCGCAGCCGAAACAATGGGCATCAATCCCCTTTTATATAAAATAAAAGCATTTGCTATCGGTACCTTTGTTGCCGGGATCAGCGGTTCCCTCTTTGCCCATATGATGCAATACTTGCATCCTGCCGATTTTGGCTTTGCCAGGTCTTTTGAAATTCTTAATTTTGTAGTTCTGGGCGGTCTTGGCAGCATTCCCGGGACGATTCTGGGAACAGCCATATTGTCCCTGGCGCCCGAATTTCTGCGCTTTGTCAAAGAATACAGAATGTTAATCTACGGAGCTTTGATGGTCACCATGATGATTTTCCGGCCCAACGGCCTGCTGGGCGGGGTTGATGTCGCCCGGGTGCTCCGGGGTTGCTGGGCTCGCCTGAAAGTGCGGAGAGATACTTCTCATCGCTAATAGAAATTAAACCAGAGGTGTAAATATGTCGGCTTTGCTGGAACTGAGGGATATAACTATCCGTTTTGGCGGCCTGGTAGCGGTGGACGGGGTCAGTCTTGAAGTTGAGGAAGGAAAAGTTGTTGCGCTGATTGGCCCTAACGGAGCCGGTAAAAGTACGATGTTTAATGTTGTAACCGGCATTTATCCTCCGACTTCCGGGGCAGTGCTGTTCAGGGATGAAGATATTACAGGTTTGAAACCCTATGACATTACAAACCGGGGTATTGCCCGAACTTTCCAGAATATCCGTCTTTTCAAAAACCTGTCCGTGCTTGATAATGTAAAAATTGGCTGTCACTGCCGGGGCAAGGCCGGAATATTCGGTGCGCTCTGCCGCTACCCGGGGGTTAGGGCGGAGGAAAAGGGTATGATGGATAAGTCGTTAAAAGCCATGGATATTGTTGACTTAGCCGGGAAGAGGGGAGAACTGGCTAAAAACCTCTCTTGCGGGGAACAGAGGAGGTTGGAGATCGCCAGGGCGCTGGCCAGTGAACCCGTGCTTTTGTTGCTGGATGAGCCTGCGGCAGGGATGAATCCCCAGGAAAAGCAAACTCTGATGCAGATGGTGCAGCGCATCCGCAGGATTGGTATAACCATCTTTCTGGTTGAACATGACATGAAATTTGTAATGAGCATGTCGGACCGTGTAGATGTACTGGACTACGGTCGTAAAATAGCCTCCGGTCCACCGTCGGAAGTACAGCGGGATGCGCAGGTCATTGCCGCCTACCTGGGGAAGGAAGTGGTCTAAGGGATGCTCCTGAATGTTGATGATGTCGCGGTTTCCTACGGCGGCGTCCGCGCCCTGAGGGGTATTTCCTGTCAGGTTGAAGAAGGTGAGATCGTGGCGCTCATTGGCGCCAACGGCGCCGGCAAAAGCACCACTCTGAAGGCGATCTGCGGTCTGGTACGGCCTCAGTCGGGAACAATTACCTACAATGAAAAGGTTTTAAATAAAATGCCGCCTCATAAGATAGTAAGCATGGGGATTTCCCAGGTGCCGGAGGGGCGCAGGGTTTTCACCAGGCTCACTGTTCTGGAGAACCTGGAAATGGGAGGATACACCCGGAAAAAAGCAGGAGAAGTAAAGGATTCCATAAAAAATGTTTTTAAACGATTCCCCCGGCTTGAAGAAAGAAAATCCCAGTTGGCCGGTACCTTGAGCGGCGGTGAGCAGCAAATGCTGGCCATGGGCCGCGCCCTGATGTCCAGACCCCGGCTCCTTTTACTTGATGAGCCTTCTATGGGGTTGGCGCCTATGCTGGTACAGGAAATATTTTCAATTATATTAGAAATCAATCAGGCGGGAACCACAATCCTTCTGGTTGAGCAAAACGCCAATATGGCTCTTTCCATAGCAAACCGGGCTTATGTTCTGGAGACCGGGGAAATCGTTCTTTCGGGATCTGCTTCTGAAATGGCCGATAATCCGGATGTCAGGAAGGCCTACCTGGGCCAATAAGCAGGAACCGCTGGAAGGACGGTGGTTACAGGGGATCGGACCCCGTTGAAGCTTGTATTATAAGGCAGGTTCCGGATAAGGAGGATCCCGGTATGTGCTCACAGGATCTTACTGGGAGGTCTTTTTGATGATTTGATTAAGGAAGTTCCCCTAAAATGAGAACAGGGCAGCAAAGCCCTGTTCTCAAATAGAACATGTGTTAATATTTCGTACAAGAAGTGTTTTATATTGGAGCAAGGGATAATATGTATAAGGGGCAGTTTTTAATAATATTAGAGCAAAATCAAAATGTTTTAAGGTAATTTTGAATTGGTACAGATATTGCACACACATATGTATTATGCTTCCGATTTATTATTTCCCGCAGAGGGAGTAATAAACGTAGGGTGCGATGAGTAATTGTCGTGCCTGCCAGTGCGCAAAGGAAGAGGATTTTGGTCCTCTTCCTTATTTTTATCTCGTCCCAACTTAATATTAAAACAAATTTCTAGGAGGGGTATTATGAAGTTTATCCGCGTTGACATGGCCTCTAAAACAGTGAATGTCGGAGAAGTTCCAGAGCAGTACGCCGGCCTGGGTGGTCGTGCCCTTACTTCAACATTCGTAGCAAATGAAGTGAAGCCGACTTGCCATCCTCTGGGAAAAAGCAATAAACTCATCTTTGCTCCCGGTCTTCTCAGCGGTACCACCGCTGTCCAGTCCGGCCGCATCTCAGTAGGTGCCAAGAGCCCTCTGACAGGCGGCATCAAGGAAAGCAACTCCGGCGGCACCTTCTCCCAGAAGGTAGCCAGAATGGGCATCAAGGCAATTGTTGTGGAAGGAGTACCGGCAGAAGACAAGTACTATGTAATCAAAGTAACCATGGACGGGACAACCATTGAAGAAGCCCCCACAGAAATTATCGGTATGGGGAACTACGAGGCTGTTCAAGTCCTCATGAAGAAGTACGGCGAAAAAGTTGCGATTGCTATAATAGGCCCCGCAGGCGAGATGAAGCTTGCCGCGGCGAACATTTCCTTTAGAGACCCGGAAGGCAACATCCGCAGCGCCGGACGCGGCGGACTGGGTGCGGTAATGGGTTCCAAGAAGGTTAAGGCTATTGTCGTTGACGACACCGGCGCTCCCGGTGTTCCCATCGCCAACCCCGAGGCCTTCAAAGCGGCTGCCAAAGTATTTGCCGAGTCCCTGCGGAAGCACCCGGTTACCAGTGAGGGCCTGACCCGTTACGGCACAAACATCCTGGTCAACATCCTGAATGAAGCCGGCGGCCTGCCCACCGAAAACTTCAGATACGGCCGCAACGACTGGGCTAATGAAATCAGCGGCGAAACCATGACTGCAACCATGGAAGCGCGCGGCGGCAAACCCAGCCACGGCTGCCATCCCGGCTGTATCATCCGTTGCTCCCAGCACTATGTGGACAAAGAAGGCAAATACATCACCAGTGGTTTTGAATATGAAACAATCTGGGGTCTGGGCGCCAATTCCAAGATCAAGGATCTGGACCAAATCGCCTATCTTGACTATGCCATGGACGACGTAGGCGTAGACAGCATCGAGACGGCCGTAACCATCGGCGTTGCGATGGATGCCGGTGTAATTCCCTGGGGCGACGGCGAGGCTGCCCTGGATCTGGTCAAACAAATCGGTCAAGGAACTCCGCTGGGCCGGATCATCGGCTGTGGCGCTGGAATTACCGGCAAGTGCTTCGGTATGTACAGGGTTCCTGTTGTGAAAAACCAGGCCATTCCCGCTTACGATCCGCGTGCGGTTAAAGGTGTCGGCCTGACCTATGCCACCACTCCCATGGGCGCCGACCACACTGCAGGTTACGCCGTTGCGACCAACATCCTCAAGGTTGGCGGCTTTGTTGAACCCCTCCAGAAAGAGGGCAACGTGGAGCTGTCCCGGAACCTGCAAATCGCCACCGCTGCTGTTGACAGCACCGGTATGTGCCTGTTTATCGCCTTCGCCATCCTGGATATTCCGGAAGGGTTCACCTCTCTGATTGACATGATCAATGCCCAGTACGGACTGTCACTCACCGGGGACGACGTGACCGAACTTGGCAAAACCATCCTCAAGACAGAGCGGGCCTTCAACGAAAAAGCCGGATTGAATAAGTATCACGACCGCTTACCGGAATTCTTTGATGAGGAATGCGCTCCACACAACACTATCTGGGACTTCACAGAAGAAGAAATCGACGAAGTCTTTAATTTCTAAAGTATTTGGTTTAAAAAGCCGGGTGAATTTCACCCGGCTTTTTTGATATTGCTCTTATGAAAGAAAATTTATAATCCTCCGGTGATTTTGAAGATCTGCTACTTGATGCAGAATTGAGCGAAGCTGAAATCGCTTCGATATTAGGTATCCTTGGAGATGTGATTATAATTGCCAGGTGAAGCTATTACCGAGTCAATTTCATAGCCTCTATTATTGATTTCCTCAACAATAGGTTCGTAGTCAAGGGTTTCGACCCGCAAAATTGCCTTATACCTGTCTTTGTTTTTATCGTAATAAGCTACAGTGTTGAGCAGACTCAAGCCTTTGTTGGATAAAATTCCAATTAAATCAGCCAGGGCTCCCGGCCGGTCTATTATATACACATCTATACGGCAGTGGGGCTTATTAACTCCCAGTATATCTATAAAAGCATCAAATATATCAGTTTCAGTTATAATACCCACCAGTTCCCCTCCGTAAACCACGGGTAACCCGCCAACGGTGTTCTGCCGCATAATACGGGCAGCCATTTCAATGAAGCTTTCTGATGATACAGTCAGCAATTTTTGTTTTTTAGGCAGAATATCCTTGATTTTGGTTTTTGCCAAAAGGTAATTTAATTCATGAACACTAAGTGATGTTGCGGAGGAAGGTGCTGCGCGGTTTAAATCAGACAGGGTGACAATCCCCACCAGTTTTGTCTGATCCATTACCGGCAGACGACGAATCTTTCTTTCTTTCATAATCCGGAACGCTTCCGCCAAACTGCCATCCAGTTGTATCGTTACAACATTACCGGACATGCGGTCTTTTACCTTCACTGTTAATCTCCCCCCATTTCATTTCATTGGTATGGTACGTTTTATCCACCCAGATATGCTTTTTTCACTTCTTCACTGTGCATCAATTCTCTGGCACTGCCCTGCAGCACGATTTCACCTGTCTCTATCACGTAAGCATAGTCGGCAATTGATAATGCTATCTTGGCATTTTGTTCTACCAGTAAAATAGTGGTACCCTGACTGTTTATGTCTTTAATAATTTTAAAAATTTCCTTGACCAGCAAAGGTGCCAGCCCCATTGAAGGCTCATCCATAAGCAGCAACTCTGGTCTTGCCATTAACGCCCTGCCAATAGCCAGCATCTGCTGCTCCCCGCCGCTTAAAGTACCCGCCGTTTGCTTGCGTCTTTCCTTCAAACGGGGAAAACGGGTAAAAACCATTTCAATATCCTCATTAATATCAGCCTTGTTTTTCCGCAGGTAAGCGCCCATTTCAAGGTTTTCCATTACACTCATTGCGGCAAATATCCGTCTTCCCTCCGGTACCTGGGAAATACCCCGGTCAACAATTCTTTCGGGAATAACCCTGGTGATATCTTCCCCTTTAAAAGTTATACTGCCGGATTTAGGCCTTGATAATCCCGAAATAGTTTTTAAGGTAGTAGACTTGCCTGCGCCGTTGGCTCCGATTAAGGTAACTATAGAGCCCTGTTCAACATTAATAGATATCTTTTTCAAAGCATGAATAGCCCCATAGTAAACATCTATATCTTTCACTGCGAGCATAGTTTATTCAACATCCTCTCCCAGATATGCTTCGATTACTCTTTTATTGCTGCGGATTTCTGCCGGGGTCCCTTCAGCAATTATCTGACCATAATCCAGAACATACAAGCGCTCGCAAACTCCCATAACAAGCGACATGTCATGCTCAATAAGCAGAATGGTCAAATTGAATTCATCTCTTATATGGCGGATTAAACCCATCAGTTCCTGGGTTTCCTGAGGATTCATCCCTGCCGCCGGTTCGTCCAGAATTAACAGCAACGGCCTGGTAGCCAGGGCGCGAACAATTTCAATCCGGCGCTGCTCTCCATAGGGCAGGTTTTTAGCCAGCTCGTCTTTTTTTTCTTTCAAATTAAATAATTCCAGGTATTTCAAGGCTTCCTTCTCAATTTCTTCTTCTCCCCGGAAAAACCCGGGTGTCCTGAGAATGGCGCTCATTAATCCGTAAGGCACATCTTTATGGGTTGATATTTTTACATTGTCCAGAACAGAGAGATCATTGAAAAGACGTATATTCTGAAAAGTCCTGGCCACACCCTTGGCACAAATGGTGTAGGGAGCCAACCCGGCCAGGTTTTCCCCTCTAAACATAATGCTGCCCCGATCCGGTTTGTACACCCCGGTAATTAAATTAAAAACCGTAGTTTTGCCTGCGCCGTTGGGACCGATCAACCCCACCAGCTCATTTTCGGCTATCCGGAAATTGAAGTCCAATAACGCACTCAGGCCGCCGAATGATTTGTCTAAATTATTTATTTCCATCAGGTTCATTTCTTCCACTCCAAATCCTACCAAATATCTTTATGCTCAGTTCCTTGTTACCCATTAGTCCCTGGGGACGATAGATCATAACGATAACTAGTATAAGAGCGTATAAAATCATCCTGATTGCCGGGAAGGACTGCAGGGCTGCAGTCAACGCAGTGATAAACACCGCTGCTATGATAGCTCCGGTTGTGCTGCCCAGACCACCCAGGACTACCATTACCAGTATGTCGAATGATTTCAGGAAGTTAAAAGTTTCGGGTTTGATAATATAAAAGTAATGTGCATAAAAAGCACCACCCAGACCTGCAAACATTGCTCCGATCACAAATGCCAGGACTTTGTATTTGGTAGTATTGATACCCATCAGTTCCGACGCTATTTCATCCTCGCGAATTGATACTATAGCCCGTCCATAACTGGAATTAACCAGATTGACTATCACTAAAACAGTTAATACAGTTCCTCCAAACAACCAGGGCCAGGTGGTAAGTTTGGTAATTCCCATTATTCCGGCCGGGCCGTTGACATAGTCAATATTCTGCAGGGTTACCCGGATGATTTCTCCAAAAGCCAGGGTGGCTATAGCCAGATAATCTCCTTTGAGTCTTAATGTAGGTACACCAATTATAAAGCCGGCCAATCCGGCGGCCAGGCAGGCGACCAGTATACCAACAATAAAAGGCAGATCCAGCATGTTGGTTATAATTACTGACACATAGGCTCCAACTGCCATAAACCCGGCATGCCCCAGGGATAACTGCCCGGTAAATCCGTTAATTAAACTGAGGCTGACCGCCAGAATAACGTTGATACACATGGAAGTCAAATTTATCTGATAATACTGGTTAAGCAGGCCCGCTGTAATCAAGTATTGTACCAATGTAAATAACGATGCCAGGATAAGTACTTCTGAACCTATTTTTATCCACTTGTTCTTTACCTTCTGCATTCTTTTCACCTACACTTTTTCACCGGTATCTTCACCAAAAATACCGCTGGGCTTGATTAATAGGATCAATATTAGTACCCCAAAAGCGACTGCATCCCGGTAAAGACTGTTGCCATAACCACTCACCATGGTTTCCAGGAGACCCATTACAAATCCGCCTACCATTGCGCCGGGGATAATACCTATACCCCCCAGTACAGCTGCCACAAAAGCTTTGAGTCCCGGGATAATTCCCATCAAGGGGTTAACTGTATTATAATAAACACCTACCATTACGCCAGCCGCCGCAGCTAAAGCCGAGCCAATAGCAAAGGTAATGGAAATGGTTTTGTCAACGCTAATACCCATCAGGACTGCTGCTTCCCGGTCGAGGGACACAGCCCGCATGGCTTTTCCGGTCTTAGTCCATTTAATGATATATTGCAGGATTAACATAAGAACCACTGCTGAAACAAACACAAAGACGTCCTTGTTTAAAATAGATAATCCTCCCAAGGTATATGCTTTTAAGGGGAAAGCTGAGTCAGGAAAAACCTTCTGGGAAGGTCCCAGAAGGAAGATAGCCATATATTCTAAAAATAGCGATACGCCTATGGCTGTAATAAGTGCCGCAATTCGAGTCGAATTACGCAAAGGCCGGTAAGCAATTTTTTCAATTAAAACTCCGAATACGGCACAGGTTAACATAGCTGCCAGCATGGCAACAAAAATGTTGGTCCCAAGTAGTGTTAGCGAGAAATAACCCACAAAGGCACCAACCATCATGATATCCCCGTGGGCAAAGTTAATCAGTTTTATAATACCATAGACCATGGTGTAGCCCAGGGCGATTAATGCATATATAGCGCCCAGGGACAACCCATTAATTATTTGTTGTGTAAATTCAAGCAATGTTGCCACATCCCTCCAGTGTTTAAACGGGAAGAGAGGAGTTACCCTCTCTTCCCTGTGGGTATACTACGGCTGAATACGGGTATTCATTACCTGTTTGCCATCCTTGAATTCGATTACCACCCCGGCTTTAACAGGGTTATGTTGCTCGTCGATACTCATTTTACCGGTAATACCCTCAAAGTCCTTAATCTTTGCCAGTGCTTCCGTCAATTTGACCGGGTCAGCTTCGCCGGCGTCTTTCAGTGCCTGTACCATAATTTGTACGGAGTCATAACCTAAGGCAGCAAATGCATCCGGTTCTTTATTATATTTGGCTTTGAAAGCTTCAACAAACTTCACGACTTTAGGATCCTTGTCCTGCGAAGAATAGTGGTTGGTGAAATATGTGTTGTTTAAGGCTTCGTTGCCGGCAACGCTCACCATATCAGGAGAATCCCAGCCGTCGCAGCCGCCCATCGGAACAGTGATTCCCAGTTCCCGGGCCTGTTTGATCAAAGGGGCAACTTCCTGATAATAGCCGGGCACATAAATAAAGTCAGGGTTTAAACCCTTGATTTTGGTTAACGCAGCTCTAAAGTCACGGTCATCTTTTACAAAACCTTCCTTGGCCAGGATGACGCCGCCATTTTCGGTAAAGGTCTTTTCAAAGTATTCCGCCAGTCCTTTACCATAATCACTGGAGTTATCACAATAAATGACAGCGTTCTTTGCTTGTAGATTATCCGTTGCAAATTGGGCCATCAGTGTTCCCTGGAAGGGGTCGATGAAGCAAACCCGGAAAATGTAATCTCTGGTTTTGCCAGTCTTGTCATCCACAGTTACATTGGCTGCTGTAGCTGCCGGAGCAATCAAGGGAACTTTATTCTCCATCATAACGGGAGTACTGCCGGCCACATCACCACTGGTAAGCGGTCCAATCTGAGCAACGATATTCTCGCCAATCAACGCGGCACTCACGCTCATAGCTTCGTCAGCAATTGACTTACAATCCCTTTCAATACCCTTGAGCTGCTTGTCCAGCACACCGCCGGCTTTGTTAATTTCCTCGATTGCCAACACTGCACCATCTCTGGCATTAGTGCCATAGCTGGCTACGCCACCGGATAATTCGACATTGATACCAACATTAATAGTATCTGCCTTATCTCCGGCATTTCCACCAGTCTCCTGTGACCCTCCGCCGCAGCCGGCTGCTATGCTGAGTATAAACAGCATAATAACCAGCATGGCGACCTTTTTACCGCTTTTCATCCATTTTCCTCCTTTTTTATGCTTGTTGATCTTAATAACCGTAAACCGGTTACAAGTCCTTGCCCCTTAATCTTCCAACGGATTTAAACATTCCATTAGGAAATTTTCATTCCCGAAATATTGTACTACTTGTCAGGCATTTAAGCATCCCCCAATTTTTATTTCATCTCGCTCATTTTTATCCAGCTGCTCGAATGTTTAACTACTTGGTTATTATAATAAACTTTTTGGCGTTATTAATAAAAAATCCTTCTTAATTTGTGCTTAAAAAAAATATTTGCGAAACTTAATTTTAGGATTACCTGAAACCATAATGGTAATCTTCAGTTGATCAAATTGCTCTTGAAAACAGGGAACCCAAGAACATGGCAACGGAAGAGGCAATCTCTTTTAATCTTCTGTTTACACGGATATAATTATATCATTTTGGTGGGTTATTTGGGTTTTTGGGCTTATTTATCATTTTATAACGCAGCCTGTCCGACCCCCGTGGTAATCCAGGGAGCAAACCGTCACAGTTGGCAGTCCGCTCCTTTTTTTAAGTTATAACAGGGGAATCGGGCACGGGCAAGGAACTCATCGCCAGGGAGATCCATGCAAAAAGCAGGCGGGCCTTTTGATGCCGATCATCCTCCGGCGGCAGCCACCGCGGTAATTCCAGCTATTTTACCGTTGCCCATGCCCGCGCAGCTGTTTCCCGTATACATGGCCTCGGGAGCAACTATCACAGTACTTTTCGCCCTCGTCTGGAACCGGGTTTGGTTCGAATTTCCGGCTAAAGATGACGACCATTGCATTAAATATGCAGGGCTGTACATGGAAAAACCGCAGGTATGGGGCACGGCTTTATGCGTGGTTAGCACGGTCTTGATGAGTTGCAGGCAAGTTGCGCCGGCGCCCTATTCCATCGGGCTTTGGGGCATGACACTGGGCGTCTTGCTGCTGGGAATGCACCATTTCGTGGTTGCCCTGGCAACTCCGACAACTGAGAATCAATAGAGGAACACCCTTATTGCAGTCTTATTGAGATGAGTTTGCTTCGTAAAAAAAGACACAGGAGATGGACTTCTCCTGTTTTTACATTTTTTAAAAAGGCATGACTTACGGGTTGTTACCGGACCTACCAAAAAATTATTAAAAGCTGAGAAACCTTGCATCTGTGCATTTCCCCGCCCTGGGGGAAGCCGGGTTGTGGTACCGGTTTATTAGGTTAGTGGAGTTTCGTACAATGTGTGGGATTATTTGGATACCGGGTTTGGGAACTGGTTTAACCGTAGCTTCAGCGGCAGGATTATTAAGACAACACGGTTTAGAGCGGAACAGGGTACCTGCCCCTTGTCCCTCTTTTTATATCCATCCTTGCCTTAGCTGGCTATGGTGGCTTTAATCAACTGCCTGCCGGCAACTTCTTCCCAGGATATGGCGGAAAAACCGGCAGCATTCAGCCATGACTGGTATTGCTCAAAGGTCCATGTTCCCCCGGAGGGTGTATTAATCAGCATATTTACCGCAAATATTGCAGGCATAACGCCTGTACCCCGGATCATATCATTGATTACAATGCGGCCTCCCGGCGTGAGTTCCTTTGCCGCGTCTATAAATAGCCTTCTGTTTTCCCGCTCGCCATAGATATGGCATACATTACCAAGATAAACCAGATCGTATGGTCCCGCCGGGAGCCCTATGGTAAAATCGCCTTTGACCAGCTTGACGGGCAGATTCTTATCCAGTTCCGGTTGCATCATATCGATCACTTCAGGCAGGTCCAGTATAGTTACTACAGCTCCTTTACCGGCAAAAGCTATAGCGTAGGTTAAGGGACCGCCGCCGACATCGAGCACCCTGGAACCCGCAGGCAGGTCTTTTAAGCAATAATCGGCAATCTGTAGCGCCGACTGCCGGGCATGATGGCTCATGGCCCTGATAAAGTCCTTCGTGTGCCGGGGCGCATCCTTTTTAGAAACAGGTTTCCCGCTAAACATTACTTCCGGTAACTGGATCCATGCTTTCATTAAGTTGTAGGCATGCATGAATGAAAAACCCGTGTACCGTTCGTGGCTGGGCTTAAAAAGGATGTTGTCGGCTTCTTCGGAAAGCTTGACTTTGTTGTCATCATATTCCAGGTATTCTAAAACTACCAAAGCTTCGACAACCGTCCACAGAGCCCTCTGGTCGATTTTTGTTTTCATGGCTAATTCTTCCAGGGTGCAGGGAGCGTTTTTTAATTCTTCAAACAATCCTGTTTGGACAGCCGCGCCGACAATCAAAAATTCCTGCGGCAGTTGAAATGAGGCAGTGTTTGGCATTTATATCCTCCTCTTTTACCAATAATGGCAGGTTTTATTTATAGGGTGGGACAGGGTACCTGTCCCCTCGTCCCTTCCCTTTGTCCCTTTGTCCCTTTTCAATTTCTTATTTGACCACATCCAATCTTTCCCGGGAGGGCGGTGTCAGGCATACCTTTCTTAAATAGAAACCGGCTGACGTACCCGGATGAAGGACAGTCACCTCCTTTGCATTAACATCGCTTTCCCTTTTATTTAGAAGATAATTATATTCAGATCTCTGTGTATTGACCTGGGGTAATGCCGAATTTCTTCTTAAATGCCCTGCTGAAATGGCTTTGAGCAAAGAAACCGGTTTCCAGCGCCACATCAGCAACTGACTTTCCCGAGTGCAGGAGTTCCAGGGCCTTAAGGCGAAGCTGAACCTGGTATACATGAAGCGGTACGCCAATCTCCCTGGTAAACAAACGCGCCAGGTGAAAAGCGCTAAAAAACCTATCCGGGTAAGCTTTTTTAAGGACACATTATCAGATATATGGTTGTTCAGGTACTCGAAACCATGCCTATAGAGACATCACAGTTCTTATTTCCGTGAATTTGCGGTTTTTCCTGCGCATGATTTTCATCTACCCTGAAGAAAACCGTCCGGCTTCTTTACCTCGGCCAGTTGCTTTGGCACTGAACCTCGAAAATAGTATTTATCATTGTTTTTAGATAAGGAAATCCTGGCATTTGACATTTTAAATAGCTGCGTTTATAATATTTACTGGTTTAGTAATTAACTATACCACTAAGACAAGGTGGGCAGAAAAAATATCTCTGTTTAGCCACAAAGAGGTTACCGTATGTGAAAAACATGAAAATTTTGACGGCAGAATGGCTTTAATCCAAGCCAGGGGCCTTACTTGAACCAGGGACTTACAGTTAGGAAAAGGCGAATAAAGAGAAAGAGAACCGCAGATAGAAAAGCCGGTTTAATTATGAAACTTCAGCTGCTGCTGAAAAACTATTACATCAAACTATTTGTTGAATAATTGAGGTAGGACATCAATGAACAGAAAAAAGGAACTAAAATTGCAGTACAAGCAAATGAAACCGCAAATGGGAATATTTATTGTTCGCTCTAAAGTAAATAACAAGTGTTTTCTTAAAGCAACTCCAGACTTGAGAGGCGTGATTAACGGAACCAGAGCCAGGCTGAAAGGAGGCTTTCATCCAAACAAAGAGTTGCAGAAGGAATGGGAAAAATATGGTCCCGATAATTTTGTAATTGAAATCCTTGAAAACCTGGAGTATGACAAGGATGAGTCAAAAACAGATTACAGTGAAGAGCTGGAAGTGCTTCAGATGATCTGGGAAGAGAAACTTTCCAGGGAGAACATGCTATTCTACAAAAAAAAGATATAATGAGAGCTTACCAGGAAAGGTTGCCTGGTATTCCCTAGATGTCTCCACCCTTACCAACAATACAGCATTTTTCTGCTCATCGTTCCTTAGAAAGCCGTAAACAGCCATTTACCTTTGCGGCTAATGGGTAACAATTATATTGTAATCCTT
>Ga0123335_1000518_pt1 | contig 65666 bp, 54 predicted proteins | sample BiotimSIPDNA_2_FD_89707 | JGI IMG/M metagenome (GOLD analysis project Ga0123335, IMG submission 89707) | Anaerobic biogas reactor microbial communites from Washington, USA - Biogas_R2 time_0 SIP DNA | ecosystem: Engineered > Bioreactor > Anaerobic > Unclassified | place: Washington, USA... | reverse complement strand
GGCGAATTACTGCTTTCGGAGCTTGTGAAATTAAAAAATGTTTTAAAAAATCAGGCAAATGCATATAAAAGAACTGTATGTATCGGCAGAAGCCACGGTATTCACGCCGAACCAACTACAATGGGATTGAAATTCGCCCTCTGGTATGAAGAGACAAAAAGAAATCTTAAAAGATTAAAAAATGCGGTTGATACTATAAGCGTGGGGCAAATTTCCGGTGCGGTAGGTACTTTCGATCATCTTTCCCCCGATGTTGAAAAGTATGTTTGCGAAAAAATGGGATTAATACCAGCTCCTGTTTCAACTCAGGTTATCCAGCGCGACCGCCACGCAGAATTTCTTACAACGCTGGCTTTAGTAGGAGCTACGCTTGAAAAAATTGCTATTGAAATACGGCACCTTCAAAGAACCGAGGTTCTGGAAGCCGAAGAATATTTTTCGAAAGGACAAAAGGGTTCGTCAGCTATGCCGCATAAAAGGAATCCAATTATAAGCGAGAGAGTTACAGGACTTTCACGTCTGCTGCGCGGAAACGCTATGGCTGCAATTGAAAATGTTGCTTTGTGGCACGAGCGCGATATATCGCATTCATCTGTTGAAAGAATTATTGTCCCCGACAGCTGCATAATTTTGGATTATATGCTGGGATTAATGATAAAACTTGTTGACAACCTTGTAATTTATCCCGAAAATATGATAAATAATTTAAATATTACCCGCGGACTTGTTTTTTCGCAAAAAGTACTTCTGGAGCTTGTTAAGAAAGGAATAACCCGTGAAGAAGCCTATAAACTTGTTCAGACTTATGCAATGAAAGTATGGGCTGACAAAAACACTTCTCTTAAAGAAGAGCTGCTGAATGCAAAGGACGTTACAAAGTATCTTAGCAAAGAAGAGATTGAAAGTATCTTTGACGACAAGAAAATGGTGCCTAACGCAGACTACATATTCTCGCGGTCGGTTGACATCGAATAAATTCCATCAAAGGGCAGAATTTTCTGCCCTTTTTTTTGTCCAGCAATAATCGGATACCCTGTATTTTTCTTTTAAATGGTATTGACAATAAACCGTGTCTTTTTTATATTAGCACTCGTTAATTTTGAGTGCTAATAACAATTTAATTATTCAATTATTAAAAATAGTGGAGGATTTATGGCAGATTTTAAATTCAAACCTCTTGGCGACAGAGTTGTTGTAAAACCAATGGCTGCTGAAGAAGTTTCGAGAGGAGGAATAATTTTACCTGATACAGCAAAAGAAAAACCGATAGAGGGAACAGTTGTTGCAATCGGGGCCGGAAAAATTACAGAAGAAGGCAAAGTAATAGCTTTAAATGTTAAAGCTGGCGACAAAGTTCTTTACGGAAAATACAGCGGTACTGAAGTAAAGATAGACGGTGAAGAATACCTGATAATGAGAGAAAGTGATATTTACGGAATTATTGCTTAAAATTTTTGAAAACAGAAAAGGAGTATTATTATGTCAGCAAAATTAGTTGAATACAGCAGCGACGCAAGAAGCTCGCTTAAAGTAGGCGTTGATAAACTTGCAAATGCTGTTAAAGTTACTTTAGGGCCAAAAGGAAGAAATGTAATACTTGAAAAGAAATTCGGAGCTCCTACAGTAACTAAAGACGGAGTTTCGGTTGCTAAAGAAATAGAACTTGAAAATAAGATTGAAAATATGGGCGCTCAGATGGTGAAAGAAGTTGCTTCTAAAACCAGCGATGTTGCAGGCGACGGCACTACAACAGCTACAGTTCTTGCTCAGGCTATTTACCGCGAAGGTTTAAGAAACGTTACTGCCGGCGCTAACCCAATGGATTTAAAAAGAGGTATCGATTTAGCTGTTACTAAAGTTGTAGAACAGTTAAAAACAACATCCAAAAACGTTGAAGGAAGAAAAGAAATAGCACAGGTTGGTTCAATATCTGCAAACAACGATAAAACTATCGGTGATTTAATTGCAGACGCTATGGACAAAGTAGGCAAAGACGGCGTTATTACAGTTGAAGAAGCAAAAGGCACTGAAACTGAGCTTTCTTTAGTTGAAGGTATGCAGTTCGACCGCGGTTATCTTTCCCCTTATTTTGTAACAAATTCCGAGTCGATGGAAGCAAATCTTGAAGATCCTTATATCCTCATTCACGATAAAAAAATCTCTACAATGAAAGATCTTCTCCCTATCCTCGAAAAAGTTGCTCAATCTGGCAGAGCTTTAGTTATTATTGCCGAAGACCTTGAAGGCGAAGCTCTTGCAACATTGGTTGTAAACAAGTTAAGAGGAACATTGAAAGTTGCAGCCGTTAAAGCTCCTGGTTTTGGCGACAGACGCAAAGCAATGTTAGAAGATATTGCAATTTTAACAGGCGGTACCGTAGTTTCTGAAGAAAGAGGATTTAAACTCGAAAATACTACAATCGAATTCCTCGGAAAAGCTAAAAAAGTTAATATCGACAAAGACAACACAACTGTTGTTGAAGGTGCTGGCAAAACTGAAGATATTAAGAAACGAGTTAACGAAATTAAAGCTCAGATTGACAACACAACTTCAGATTACGACAGAGAAAAATTGCAGGAAAGACTTGCTAAACTTTCAGGCGGTGTTGCAGTAATTAAAATTGGTGCTGCTACCGAAGTTGAAATGAAAGAAAAGAAAGCAAGAGTTGAAGATGCATTGCATGCTACACGCGCAGCAGTTGAAGAAGGTATTGTTGCAGGCGGCGGCGTTGCTCTTATCCGTGCAGCTTCTGTTCTCGATAATCTTAAAGGTGATAACCTCGATCAAACTACCGGAGTTAACATAATTAAAAAAGCGCTTGAAGAACCTTTAAAACAGATTGTAAACAATGCCGGACTTGAAGGATCTGTGGTTCTTAACAAAGTTAAAGAAGGAAAAGACGATTACGGTTTTAACGCAGCTACAGAAAAATATGAAAATCTGATTGCAGCAGGCGTTATCGATCCTACTAAAGTTACAAGAACAGCTCTTGAAAATGCTGCTTCTGTTTCAGCTCTTCTGTTAACAACCGAAGCAGTTGTTTACGAAAAGAAAGAAGAAGAAAAAGCTCCAATGATGCCTCCCGGCGGAATGGGCGGTATGGACGGAATGTATTAATATTCAAATATACCCAAACAAAAAAGCCCGGTTATGCCGGGCTTTTTTATATTGTCTGTTAGTATTCTTTTTAGTCAAGGTGGATTACCCTCAAATTAAACTCTGTTTCAAAGAGAATGAAATCTTTATCATTGTGTAAAAGAGTTATTTCGTTTTCGATGCAAAATGCTGCAATTATAGAGTCGATTGTTTTCCTGCAAGTAATTCCCTTTTCACGCAAAGTTCTAAAATTCTTAGTGCTTTTTACTGCAATTTCTTTTCCGCAAAGATTGTAAATCGGGAAATCAGATAATAATTCTTTAGCTTTTATAAAATCATTTTTTGTTCTGAACCCTTGCAGAACCTCAGCAAGAATAATATCCCCTATTATAAAATTTTCTCTGCCCAAAGCATCGTTCAAATAGGATGTCTGCCGGTTTTCAATTCCATTAAAAAAATCGATTATTGTGGATGAATCTATTAAAATCATTTATCCATTCTCATCTCATCAAGGTTCCCTTCCCATTTGAGCTTTCCCTTGAGAGATTTTAGCCTTGTCTGTTTTTGAATACTGACAAAAAGTTTTAATGCTTCTTCAATTACCGATTTTTTAGTTTTCAATCCGCTAAGTTTCATTGCATCGTTTACTAAACTTTCATTAAGTACAATATTAGTTCTCATTTAGATTTACCATTTGTGTATGATAACACACAGACACACACATTGCATTATTCATTATCAAACTATATTGGAATAATCCTTATAAAAAGTCTTTTTCCTGTTTTCTTTATTTCGCAATACTCATACTTCTTAAAATCTATGAGTATAAGCTAAAGAGGCAAGGGTTTCGGTATATTTGCCGTATCGCAGATTTTTATTGCCCGAATATCTGATAACAAGATTTATCATATCATTTTTCCACACAGGATAACCGGATTGCAGCTGCACGTTCATATTTTTTGAATTTCCGGAATTTGTATTTGAAACAGTTAACGAATTATTCAATCTCCAATCCAAAACGTTATAATTAATGCTTAATCCCAGACTTGTTAATTTTGTTATTTGACCTGTTATTTTAGTAAAGGTGTAACTTGCAAACGGGCTTAACATTAAAGAAGCGCTCAGTGCAGCGGAATAATTGACCATAAAAGTGTTTGATTTGGAATTATAATTTTTCCGCAGAATATTTCCGTCGTCAGTATTTTGGAAAATTCCTGTTAACGAGACCGTATTGCTTATTTTTCCGGTTAGGAAATAATACGAAACAGAAGTCATATACGAAGAAATGGAATTATCAATTTTCATCGTATCGTTTCCGGCATCATTCCATAAAAAATTACCTGCGTAAGATGCAGCCAGATTAATTTCGTTTGTTATCCGGTAATTTATGTTTGATGAGAATGCCGAACGCGATGTTGTATGTTTTTTTTGATTTTCCAGGTTATCGGAATATTTGTTAAAACCGGTGCTAACTGATAATTTATTTTCGAACAGACGCGTTGAAACGCCGATATCGTAACCGATTCTGTCGTTTATCTGCGACGCAAGTCCTAACGAAGTGTAACTTGCACCTATTCTTGTGAATCCGCCCTTTATATTTATTGTTTTAAAATTAGCAGAAAGCTGCGTTTTAACAGCATAATCCGCTGAAGTGCTTAATTTTAATTTGTATATTGAATTAATCGATCCAGGGATTTTACTTTTAAAATTTGTACTGTCGTTTATTTCTGATGCCCGCATATCGTTTGTGTATAAACATCCGTTAAACTCGCCTTTAAAGTTTATCATACCTTCGAATAATGTTAAATCCGTATTAAAGCCGGCAACAAGATTTTCCTGCGGTGAAATTACAAACTTGTCGTTATATGTAGTAGCATAAAGCGAATCTATAACATCAGTTGTATCGGTAAAAAAACTTGAATCCTGCCTTGCCAGATCCAGCGAACTGCCGATATCTTTTGACCGGATAATATTGAAATCGAAAAAATTCCCGTTTTCGCGCCCGACACCTATTTTTGTTCCCCATATTTCCCTGTCGTATGACGCAGTAACAGCATTTCCTTCAACAGCCCGCTGGGTTCTTCCATATAATGCCGAAAACCTGAATATACCGGGATTTATCTCCACACCGCCGCCGCGAATTGAAATCCCGTCAAGCGTGTAATCAGAAAATTTCATGCTGAAATCGCCTAAATGAGCTTTTCCCCATTCCCAATCGGGATGAACTGCAAACTGATTCATAGACTGCCTTGCAGAGCTGCCTTCCGTGGAAAGGAGGAAATCAAAATCAACCGAAAATGTATTGAATAATGCAAGTGTCGGTCGGAAAAACAATCTGCCGGTTCCCGAAGGTCTTCTTTTTTGAATTCCTTTTGCTCCGTAGATTTCTCCGTAAGTGCCTATTTCGCCAGTAATTGAATATACTTTCTCAATAAATGAATGCGAACTGCTATCAGGATTTTGAGCATTTAACGAATCGGGATATTCATTTTGGGCCAAAACAGGCATCGCAAAAATTAAACAAATCAGAAAACGAAGTTTCAATTCAAGTTCTCCTTTGTCTGAATTATAGCCGAATTCCTCATTTACTTTTTCCTGATAGAAATTTCGTTTGCAGGCAGACTTTTATTTCCGTTTTCTAAAACAGTTATAACTTTGTAAAAATACAGTTCTCCTGCTTTCACATCTTTATCTGTAAATTCTAATTTCTCAGATTTAACACTTCCGGCGGTAATTTTCTTACCGGTAATATCGCTTCTTAAAATGACATACGAAGATATTTTTTTACGGATTACTTCAGTCCATTTAATAAATATCCCGTTATCTGTATTTTCTGCCCAAATCTCAGCCGGAGCCGGAGGAATATCTTTCAAAATTTCAATCCGCTGAGATACTCCTTTCCTGCTGGTATTATTAAAAAAATCTACTGCTTCAACAGCATATTCGTAAATCCTGCCTTCGGTTGCACTGCTGTCGTAAAAATAATTATTGGAAAACGGCAGCGGATTTTCGGTAAGCAGAATCCATTCTTTTCCTGTTTCTCTCCTGAAAACTTTATAACTGCTGATTGAATTATCTACAGCATTTAAGTCCTCCCAAAAGACAGATACTACAGAGCCATCGAATATCAAATCGGTAATCAAGGGGGTCAAAACTTCTTCAGTTTTTACCGGCATAACCGTTACCGTATCAGAAATAACACCCCGAACATTACTGCTGCTAACAGCCTGAACACAGTAGTTGAATGAAACTTTACCGGAAAGAGCGCTGCTTGAATCGGAATAAGTAAAAACAGTATCTTTTTCGCCGGCGGGGATTAGTGATGAAATAAGATTAAGTTTTGCTGCTGAAGACTGATTATTACGGTAAACATAAAATCCGTTGATGTTTTTTTCTGAATATTTCCAGCTTAAATTTACTCCTTTTTCAGAAGCTGAAGCAGTTAAATCGTAAGGTGGCAAAGGTATTTCATCGCTTAAAAAATAACCGGTTACTTTTGGCGTGTTCGGCAATTTTTCGCCATTAATAAGATTAACGGATAACGAATAATAGTATTTCTTTGATGGTAATATTCGCTGATCGAGATATGTAGTTGAATTCGGATCAACCGATGCAATTACTACTCCAGGAGAATTTGTTTCTTCGCTTCTGAATATCTCAATACCCGATGCCATATTCGGCTGATCGAATTTCCATTTTAGTCTCAGTCCGTTCGAGGCGGCTTCGCTTTTAACTTCAAACATATATGGCTGAAAAATTGAACCGGGATTTATTGCATAAGCAATTTCCGATGCCGTCTGTTCACCGCAGTTTCCGTAGGCATCAACTGGAATAATATTATATAAATAGGCTTGTTCCGGCGTTACGGAATTATCACTTATAACAAAATAAACGCTGTCGGCTTTTTGCAGAATTGCCTTTTTACAGCTGATTTTCTTAAATTCTTTTTCGAAAGCCGATCTCCGGAACACATAAAATGTAGCAGGGATTAAATCTCCGGCATATTTCCACATAATCTCAAGATTGCCTGTACGGTAAATTTTATCGAAACAATACATTTGGGGATAAAAAACTTCTCCGGGAAAATTAACCGGCATCGACTCCCCAGCTAAACTGTCATCCCCTGCCTTATCGGTCTTATTAACTTTATAAATATATTTCACGTCTTTAGCTGCAGTTGTATCGATATAACTTATACCCAAAGCCAATCGAATGCTTAAAACCCCTGAATAATATTTCAGCGCGTCAGTATTTTTTGAAGCAATAGCATCTTTCCAGATAACATTTAGTACACTGTCCGATAGCTCTGTCATTTCCGGCAGATATCTATTGTAAAACTTGTATTTTTCGATAAATTCATCGTAGGAAGATGGAGAAACCACCGAAGCAATTTTTTCAAAAGCCTTGCCCTCGGTTTTTCTTTCAATTTTATATGCAGAATATTTCCCTGAATTTTCGTTTAGAAAATCCTTCCCAAGATGGATAAATATTCCTTTATCTCCAGCTACAGCAAGACCTTTTTTTACTTCCTGCGCTTCAATTTTAAGGAAAAGGACAATAAATATTAAAACTAAAATTCTTTTCATTTTCATTCCTTATTTAATGTAAGGGTCAAAATCATTATAATCGCTTCCTACATGAACGAGAAGACCGATTGCTTTACATCCTCCCTTCGATTCTTTATCGCATAGATAACCGTCGCAATCCGAATCGCAGGCACCCCAGCCGCAGTATGCTTCACCGCATAACTGGAACGACACATCGCCTTGTATAAACCAATTGCCGCCCAGATCGATTTCACCGTCAAGACTTGCCTGCACTATTGCCGAGGCTTTTACGCCTGCGCAGGCAATAACAACAGAAGCTCCCAAAGATGCTCCCGCTTCAATATAGGCGCTTAATCCGAGAGATAATTTAGGCTGTCCGGTAAAGTTTAATCCGAAACGGGCATCGGCTCCCAAATGTATCCAAAGCCGCGCGCTTACAATGAAAAAGTCAAATTCAATATCCGGAATAATAAGCGGAATGTGAACTTCTGCTTCTGAATAAAATCCTTTTATATTAGTTGGGAATGTTACCGGGAGATTTCCAGTGTATTTATAAACCCACGAATATTCGGCAAATTTTGATTTTATATGGTCGTTGATTGGATAAGAACCTAAAATTAAAGCTGCCTGCCCCCCTATGCCGGCAACACCAATTGTTCCAGCCCCAAGAAAATAGAAGCCTTTATCATCAAAAAGTATTTCGGCTGTTCCTTTTACCATCGCACCGCCAATATCAATCCCCTCACTGAAATCGAGCTGACCAAACAGTGTTTTTGTTTCGAAATCGAAAGATATTTCAATATTGCCGAAAGGTGTAGTAATATTTGATAACCTTATTTTTTGCCCTGTTGCTATAACATCGCCGTAAACCGTAAATTTGAGTCTGCCATTTGCGCCTTCAGCGCCGGTTAAATCGCCTTCAAACCAGAAATACTCCCAATCATTCTGATTAACTTTCATTGCCCCGCTGACTTTTTCCAGTTTAATTGATTGATTTGCATTTACCGCAAGCGACTGATTGGGCTCTAAAATTATGCTTGAGGAATCTTTGGTATGATACATAGTTGCAAAAAATGAATACTTATCCGGCTCCGAAATTGTACCGCGGGCGATAAATCCATTTTCATTCAATTTCTGCGGAAAGGCTGCAGAAGCAGGGAATTTAAGATTTACTCCGTTGTAATTGAATTCGATATTTACCGGCGTAAGGCTGAAATCGATGTTATTTCCGTTTTTAAAATAATCGATTGAAGTAGTTAACTCCCCGAAACCCGGCAGACGGAAATTAATCGCACCGGGAATATTAATTCTGTCGTTAAAAACTACAATTTTTGCCGGATAATAATCTGCAACATTAAAAAGACGGAGCGGTTGTGATTTTTTATCAATTGAATAAACGGAAGATCCGTCGCTCAGCAGATAAAATGCATCAAAATATATTTTATCGTTCTGCGCCATCCCTTTTTGAGCATTTATGTAAGCGCAGGAAGTTTCTCCATTTCCAGGCAGCACACGCAAAACCCAATGTCCTTTAGAGTCTTGGTAACCGATTGTTGCATCGTAAAGGAAATTAACAGTTCCATTTACGGTAAGCGGAACAATTCCTCCAAGAGTTATTGAAGAAATATCAATTTCGGTTTTGTAAGTTTCAATTGAATAAGGGGTTACCGGAAGGTCTTTAGTAAAAGGCAAATCTAAAACATCGGTAGTTATTTTTCCGTTATGAAAGAAAAAACCGTTTGAATTAAAACTCCAGTCGTTGCTATACAAGCTCCAATTTTCAAGTGAAATGTTAATTTCTTTGTTTCCATTAATATTGCTTACACCGGTTGGAGTTATAACTACATCCCCGATTTCTATGTCAAGATTTTTCGGGACTATTTCTTCAATATTTGTTTGCAATCTCGTGCGTAAAGTCAGTTTACCGTTTTCTGCAAAGGAATTTACTGAATCTGCAACAGCGGAATTTTTAAAATTATGCAGTGAATAAACAAGCGATTTCCCCTTAAAATCCGATATTCCGAATTTGTTGATATTATTTTGGGCTTTAGAAACTCCTGCGCATATTACAGGAATAAGCATTTTTTCTCCGCTGGTAATATCTGTCCTATTCAGCCACAGACTGTCCGTAGGGAATCCCACTGCGTTGCCTGTCTGAAAAGAACCAGCCCAAATACCAACCTTCCCTTTAATAATTCCATCTCCCGAGTTTTGAAAATCTTCCAGCTTAAGAACCCCTGCATCCGGGTTTACAAGTGCGCCTGAAAATACATCAAGTATTTTTTCTAATTTGATTTTTCTAGTATCTAAAGGAATTTTTCCGGTTTCCGGATAAATAAAAGGCTTGCCTTTATCATTTAGCTTTGTCCCCGCTTTTACTATTACACCATTAAATACGGCAGCTGAATTTTCATTCGTATTAAAGGCTTGGGCTGTTGGCAAACCGGTAAATCTCCCATTGATTTTAATTTTTCCTTGCGGCTGCGGTATAAAACTTGTAATCTCTATCGGAATTCCCAGAAGTTTCGTAATATCCATATCTTCATAATTTTTCAAATGGAAATCAACTGTTTCAGCAGGGATAAATGCCGCGAAACTTATATTACTATTGTTTAGATTATTACCTGATGTAAATATCTTTAATCCGTCTTCCGAAACATTAACTTTTGCCGAATCTCCAATTGTACCGCCTTTAACCGCATAAAATGTGTGAGTCCCGAAAGGCACGTTTCTTATAGTATAGGTCCCATTCGGTTTAGAGAAATCCTGAAGATTGTAAACAGCATTTGTCCCCGAAACTTCGAGAAATACCCGCGCGCGGTTAATCGGCTCTTTCCCTACATACACAATTCCCGAAATACGTCCCGCTTTTTTAAGATATGTATTTATCAAGCGATACTTTGCACTGCAGCTATCAATAAGCGTAAATCGCGTTTCTTCGTAATCTTTATCGGCCGGCCCAATAATTTTTATCTGGAACGATTTAGCATCGTTGTTGAAGATAAAGAATGCCTGCCCCTGTGCATTGGTTTTTTGAGGAACAACAATATTTGTATCAAGATTATCTATTGTTACTTTTGCATTTTTAACAGGAACAGGAGAACCATTTACATATTGAACAACTTGGAATTTTAATCTGTGCAGTTTCCTGTATACAACAAGATTTCCAAAATCTTTAGGACTTGAAGGGATAAAAACAGTTGTATCCGATTCAAAATATTTATCCTTATTTTTAGGTTCAAGCTTAATTTTATGAGAACCGGATGGAGCTGATATTTCAAATGACTGTTTTGCGCAAACTGCTTTTTTCTTTGCCGCATCGTATGATAATGCACCGCAGTTCGTTTGGAATTTAATCCCGTCATCAATCCCGACATAAGCGGCAACCGGTTTACCTTCATCATCAATAACATTTCCTTTGATAGCAGATTTCGGTTTTAAAATAATAATGCCCAAATCGTGTTTTTGTCCTTTTGAAAGATTAAGGACATTCAAAACCGTATCCCTGTAACCGAGCGAATTCGCAAAAACATAAAGCTTCCGCGCAGGTCCGTTCGGATTTTCGGGTAATGGAGAAATTTTCACTCTTCCGCTTGAATCGGATGTTGCTTGAATACTGCTTCCGTTAACATTTGTAAGATAAACTGTTACGCCTGCTGCCGGATTTGCAGCATCGCTCCGACGGAAAAGTGCAGTTACATATGGCGGGAGAGGGGTTAAATTTTTTGTAATATTTTTTATTTTCGGCTGCCCGTAATCCTGATTGTAAACGCCGGTAATACCGTTGCAATCAAACGAAAAAGGCTCCCATTTGGTTTTATAATTTTCAATTACCTGCGGATTGGATTCATATATCAAAAAATATTTATCGTTAGGATTGGAAAGATCGTTTTTTACAAGATTTGTGAAAGTAATTTTGCCTGAAATACCGTTAACAATTGAAGTAGTTCCTTTTGCGATAATATCTGCTGTCATCCAGCCATAAGTTTTTTGTTTTTGCGAGCCGTTATAACCTCCGCCTTCGTCCGATGGAATAGATTCGGGATACTTATACCGCATTAGATATACGTCAATGTTATTAAGCGGGAGATTACTTTCTTCATTTTTTACCGTAATATTTAAGTTGTAGCTTCGTACAAGCGAGCATAAAGTGCCAAAATCCTGAACGTGGCTGGCTTCGTTAAAATAAATATCTCCGTAATAACTGTTGCCTTCATCGGGCGAACAATAATAGGGGCTGTTTACAATTACTCTCAGCGCCCGGTAAATATGTCCGCTGTATTTATTTCCGCCCGCAGGAAAATCTTTCACTTTGCGATATGCCCCGATACTGTCCACCATAAAAGACTGTAACCCGACATTATAAACAACATTCCCTGAAGAATCTGTTGCGGCGTAAGAAACCACTTTATTTCTGTCGCTGTCTTTAACATAATCGGATACATCTACATAACCTCCGCCCATTTTACGAAGAATGTATTTTATTACTAATTTTGTTTGGATATTTTTTAACGGAAATGTGCAGGACTGTCCGTAAAACTTGTATTTAAGAACTCCTTTAAATTGTGCATAAACTGTTGCGGGATTAATATTTGCTTCAAGATATTGGACAGTATAATCGTCAGCGTAAACCGCCTTATCTCCCTGTCCTAACAAAGTAAAAGAGTTTCCTTGGGAACCGCTGAAATTGAGTTTAAAAGGCGAATAATTCGCCGGATGATTATTATCAGCAGAAAATACACGGACAGTATATTCATCGCCGGCATATTTATTTTGGACAAGCATAGGTAAAACCAGCGAGCCGTCTTTTTCAACATTCCTATCATAAATAACATATTCAGAATTCGGGTTATTCTCTGTCCTTTTCGAATCTCCTTCATCTATAGGAATGTCATCTCTTACTCCTTTGCGTGTTACCCTGACAATATATTTCATAGAATCATTTGCATTAAGCGGATCCCACAATTTAAGAAACACTTGGTAACGTCTTGCTTTTGCGGTTAATGTTCCTGCGTCCGCCGTTCCATCCTGATTAAGCATAATATTCTGCGAAGGACTTGCGTAATAGTTACTGTTAACTTTTAAACGCAAAACTTTATAAATATCTCCTTTAACAAATCCGGCATCAGTTATTCTAATAGTTGTGTCTTCTGCCATCATATAAGTACTGTCGGCATAATTAAATGAGAAATCAAAATTGCCGGTATTATCTGTCTGGGAAGTTGCTAAAACTTTTCCGACATCATCAAATTTATAGCTTAAATCAGCTTTGGATAAGACAACCGGAAGTCCTGCCCTTTTAAGTATATATTCAACACATAAACTTACCGATACATTTTTAAGAGGTTTTGCTTCAGCCGAAGATCCTGGCCAGTCATAAATCAGTTTACCCGAAATCTTTTTTACAGCATAAACAGGTTTTCGAATTGGGGGCTTTGAAATAACAGAAGTATTTTTTCTTACAAAAGTCCATATTTCGCTTTTACCCTGATTGACAGATGCCGGCTGACCGTATTCGTCCAAGGCTTGTATCTGCCAGACATAAGTTTTTCCCGTTTCCAAAGGGAATCCGTCTGCCGGATAAAGATGAATTGTTGCTCCTGTTAATATTGTTTCGTAAACCGGAACATTTGCTGTTATTGCTTTTAGAGGTGTTTGGCGATACATCACTTCGCAAATACGTAAAGCATATTTTATTATTTTCCCGGTCGAAGAAAAAACCGGTGTCCATTGAAAAGAAGGATTTGCTACATTTATCGTATCTTTGTCTGCGGGATATATTAATTGCGGTTGATCGGGAAGGTTTATCGAAAAGTCTGCACAGGCTTCGGTAAGCAATTCTCCTTTTTCACTGTATAATGAAATGCATATAGTATAGTCGTCTTCGGGCAGTCTGCCGGCCTTCATCACATTTGTAACAAATTTTTTATTTAGATTGGATTCATTTATATTTAGAATATCTGTGTTTCGGAAAATTTTCGTTAAAGGTCCAGAAGGAAATAATAAGTTATTTCCTTTTACCGTTCCAAGCTCGCCGTATCTTTTGCCCGACAAAACTGCTTTTGTATATGTATTCTGTTCTCCATGTCCATTATAAATAACAGTGTACAAGAGCATCCTCGGATCGCTTTCCCAATCGGCAATGTAAGGAGACGGGTTAGGCGAAACTGTGATAATGGAATTCCAATTAATATTTTGTGCATTTGCTGCAACAATAAAAATAAAAAGTAAAGCTGTTTTTATTGTGTTTTTAAATAGTTCTTTTACTTTTTGCACAATTACTCCGGATATAATTGTTATTCTTTTACTTCAATATAAATGACTAATTTTAATTTACATTAGTCATTTATACTTATCTCGTATTTTATAATGTAAACTTTTTCTTACCGAAATGCAATTTTTCAATCTTTATTTACATTATTTTTTTACGTTTGATAAAAAAACAAAGTAAATATATTTATACCTGCTTTCCTGCGTAAACTTGTTCAACCCACATTTTGTTTACCGATCCCCATTCAACTTTTTTTTTAACCTGAGATTGTCTTCAACTATTTCGCTTATTAGGATTTCCTTATCTTTCAGCTTTTCTTCCAGCTTGTTTATTTTTGCTTCTTCAGTCCGGCTTCCGGTTTTGCTTTTACTAAATGTTTCCAGCGCTCCGGTGAACAATTCTTTCTTCCACAAATAAAATAAATTCGGATGTATATTATACTGCTCGCACAGTTTTCCTACCGATTCCTGGTTCTCTAAATGTTCACGTAATACCGATACTTTGAATTCCGCACTGTACTTCCTCTTTCCGTTTTTCATTTCTAACTCCTGAAGTTTTTTATACGTAATTTAATTCTTCAAAAGTTCCTTTCCAACTTAAGCATTATAAATCTTTGGCAGAATTATATGTTCAATCCTTTTTTTTCAAAGGTCCTATATTTTCGACTTGATGTCCTTTTTAATAATAGTTATTTTTGTGCAAGATTATTTGGAACTATGAATACAAAAAGATTAAATATTTTCACGTTATTTTTATTAGTTACAGTTTTATTTTCGCATGCCGGAGTTTTAATAGAATCATACAGATGTTATTGCCAATCGCATCTGGAAGAAAGTGTTGTTGATTCTTGCTGCAAAACTTCTTCAGTTAAAACGCAGCATAATAGCTGTGAAGAAGATCAACAATCTGAAATGCTCACTCACAATGATTGCTCATCCGATTGTGAAGGCAATTGTGTAGTTACAACTTATAAAAAACTTGATATTGACCTTCTTACAGCAAGTAATCAGGAAGTTAAAATATTCCTTCCTTTTGATATTATTTTAATTGATAAAAACAATGATGAGCTTTCTAAAACGGTTTTATCAGCTTCTTCAACAATAAATGAAAGTCTGCCCCACCCGTTTGGCAAAACCCTTGTAATTAAACTTCAACAACCAAAAATACCTTCGCCCGAAATAAGTTAAGCGTTTTTTATTAACTTATTTTTAAAGGAGAAGGAAATGATACGAATATTATTTTCTGTTCTTTTTTGCGCTGGAATTATTTTTCCGCAAAAACTGAGCGGAATTATTTATGGCGAGTTTGAAACAAACTTCAGAACGCCTCTGCCCGGCGTAAATATTTTTTGGGCAGATACGGAACTCGGCACAATGACCGATACCGAAGGCAAATTTCAATTATATAAAACTTCGGCGGATACTTCCCTGCTGGTTGTAACCTATGTTAGTTTTAAACCCTATACTATTAAAGTTGCAAAAACTGATGAATACGTTGAGATAATTCTAAAAGAAAACAGAGAGTTGAACGCGATTGAAGTTACTGCTCGAAGCAAATCTATAACTATAAATGACTTAAATCCCATTTTAACAATGGAAATAACCCGCGACGAATTAAAAAAAGCCGCTTGCTGCAATCTTTCGGAAAGCTTTGAAACAAACGCATCAGTGGATGTTTCGTACAGCGATGCAGTTACCGGAGCAAAGCAGATAAAATTGCTTGGACTTGCCGGGAAATACAGCCAGATTATGACTGAAAACATCCCGAATATACGGGGACTTGCCTCGGTTTACGGCTTGTATTATATCCCAGGACCCTGGATGCAGTCAATCCAGATATCGAAAGGAACCGCTTCGGTTGTGAACGGGTACGAATCTGTTTCCGGACAAATTAACATCGAGTTCAAAAAGCCGATGCAAAGCGAAAAGTATTATGCCGATATTTTTACAAACAGTGAACTAAAAAGCGATTTCAACGCGAATACTTATTATGAAATAAGTCCCGAATTAACTACCGGTGTTTTATTTCACGCGGAATATTTTAACAGGCTTCCCGATCATAATAACGACGGATTTATTGATAATCCTAATATCAGACAGATAAATCTTCTAAACAGATGGGAATACACAGGGTTCGAGAACTGGCATATTGCCGCATCTTTCAGTTATTTGAACGATAAAAGACACGGCGGACAGGGCGGGTTTAACAGACCTGCTTCTTCCGGAATTTATAAAACCGAAATGGATGCCAATCGCTTTCAGGGCTGGTCAAAAATCGGTTATATGTTCAATAACGATAAAAACACGAGCATCGGTTTTATCAATATGATAACTTCGCATCGTTACAATTCTGCTTTTGGAATGAGAAAATATGACGCGAAGGAATTCAGCTACTATTCGAATCTTATATTGGAATCCAACGTTTTTAATGAGCAGCATAAAATCAATACCGGTTTAAGTCTTGTTTACGATGACTATCAGGAAAATCTTGAGAATGTAAATTACGATAATACGGAAACTGTACCCGGAGCGTTTTTCCAATATACATTTTCACCGGATAAATCTTTTTCTGTAATCGGAGGAATAAGAGCGGATAATCACAATAAATACGGTTTATTCTTTACTCCGCGTTTGCACATAAAATACAGCCCTTTCGAAAATACAAACCTGCGAATTGCTGCCGGAAAAGGTTTCAGAACGGCGAGAATAATTTCTGAAAATATTCCGCTTATCACTTCTTCGCGTAAATTTGTTTTCGAGAAAAACCCTAAAATGGAAGAAGCTGTAAATTACGGAATTAACATCACGCAGTATATTACAATAAATGAACGGGCTATATCTATCAGCGGCGATTTTTACAGAACCGATTTCCTTAACAAGATTGTTGTTGATTTGGATAAAAGCTCCAAGGAAGTAAATTTCTACAATTTGAGCGGTAAATCTTATGCGAACAATTATCAATTGGAATTAAGTTATGAGCTGTTTCCGCAATTTGATGTTCTTGGCGCTGTTAGATTTTCCGAAACTAAAACCGATTATGAAAAAGGTTTAAGATCGGAACCGCTTAATAATCAGTTCAAAGGTCTGCTTTCTTTCTCGTACCTAACAAATTTACGATTATGGCAATTCGATTTTACAGCCCAGTTCAACGGTAAATCGCGCTTACCTGATTTTTCCGATAACCCGGAAATAAATATGCGGAAATACTCGCCGAACTACACGATTTTAAATGCACAGATAACCAGATTTTTTAAAGGCTGGGAAGTCTATTTAGGCGCTGAAAACTTAACCGGATATACGCAAACCAAACCGATAATTTCTTCGGATAATCCTTTCGGGGATAACTTCGATGCATCGGTAATTTGGGGACCAGTTTCCGGTAGAATGTTTTATATGGGCGCAAGATTTTCAATAAATTAAAAGGAGATTAAAATGAAAAAGTATAATTCGTTTTTTGCAATCGCGTTATTAACACTATCTTTAATTGCTTCGGGCAATGAAAATAAAAATATCAAAAAGGTAATTTTCGATACATCAATTCATTGCAACAATTGCTCCGATAAACTTTTTAACTCCCTGCCAAAAGAAAGTGGAGTTATTGATTTGGAAGTAAATGTTGAGAAAAAGGAAGTTACTGTGGTTTTCGATCAGCAAAAAATTTCAGTGGATATATTAGCCGAAATTATAAATAAACTTGGCTATTCTGCTTATATTAAAAAAATCAGTAATTATTCAGAAGACAAACAGTAAATAAAAAAAAAGCCCTTCCTTTTTTTGGGAGGAGCTTTTTAGAAATAAATATTAATAATTTTTCAGGATTTAAAAACTGCCGATATATAAATTTAAAGATGCCCCCGAGTAGCCTTTAACAGGGCTAAAGTTCGCATAAAATCCAATTCCCATTCCAAGATAACTTGTAATATCCTGTTTTAATTCAACTTCCAGAGGAAAGCCGATTCCTTTTTTCAACTCGTAATTATATTTATCAAAAATGAAAAACGTCTCTTTCACTTCTCCTCTTTTGTTCCAGATATTATATGAGATTCCAGCTCTTGTAATAAGAGAATAATTAAACTTTTTTTTTATTAATAAAAATATCGGGAGCGGAAATATCAAACCTCTCATTTTAAAATCATAAGAGCGTCCATATTGTAAGGAATATGTATTAATATACTCTTCACCAAGTATTGGAAAATAGTTAAAGCTGAATATCCCGTAATCTGTTCTATAATTTAGCGAAGCATTTCCATTCAAACCGCCATCTGAATCAGGGAAATTTGCAGATACAAAACCCAATCCTGCCTGAACCCAGATAGAATTTGATGTTTCGTTTTGCGCAGGTAAAAATGTAAACGATAGTAAAAACAAGCTGAAAATACTTAAATATTTCATTTGGCTCCTTTGTTTTGTGAGTAAATAAATTAGTTTCAATTTCTAATTTATCAGAGGTCAATTATTTGCATTCGCAAAATATTGAATAGATGCAATAGATTCTGTAGAAAAATATTTCCTATAAGTTTTTCTTCCTCGGTTAAGGTCGCACCCTTAACAAAAAAATATTTTGTTATTATCATAATCTTACAGTGTATTTTCAGTAATATGTATATTCTTTTCTTTTAACTGCTTTTTTATTTCAAATAATTGTTTGCGCTCCTTCTCCGCTTCAGTTATAAAGAAGTCACAAAGAGTATATGATATGTACATTTCGTTTTACTTTTTTTTGATTTAGCCTTGTTCATCATTAAATATAGCTCTAATGTCGCTTTAATCAAAGATTTTTAAAATATAAGAATGATTAACAGTTCGGAAGGGAGAAAAATAGTTTTATTTGTAAATAAGCAATGTAAGTAAATAAAATCAGATTGGCGTATATTGTTGTTTTATATACACTTAGAGTGTTGCTCTGCGGAGAGGGTGGGATTCGAACCCACGGTACCCTTGCGAGTACACTACCTTTCCAGGGTAGCCAAATCAACCACTCTTGCACCTCTCCGGATTTCAGGCACGAAATATATTAAATTTGAAGTTTAATTAAAATCTTAAAATCAAATTTTACCAATTTAATTTTTCTTTAATAACGGGTTCCAAAAAGTCGGCTATTATTTTATGACCTGTAACATTAGGATGCCACTGGCAGCCGAAATCATCAGGGCGTTTAAGTTTTACATCAAGCTTTACAAAATGCAGTTTACTGTCTTTTGTTAATTTAATTAAAGAATTAACAACTGTGTAAATTTCAAAACAGCTTGGGTCGTTACGTGTAGGTCCGCATAAAGAAAAAATATGGGCTTCTGGATATTTTGCTCTTAATTCCTTTATAAAGCCAAGATATGCTTCGCGGAATTTCCATATTGACGGATATGGGCGCTGCCAAAAATCATTTTTACCGATTCGTATTACAACCGCGTCGGGTTTCCAATTTTTATCATCGTGTATAAGTGTATCGTTATAACAAACACGGTTATAAACTGTCGGCATCGGATTTTCGGAAAAAAGCCTTTCCCCGAAATTGCGTATAATTCCAATTCCCGAAACTGCTACAACAGCATAATCAGATTCAAACCGGCGCGCAAGCACCGGACCGAATCCTAGGTAATTATTTTCGGTTTCTGCAGAAAATTCGCATTCAGGGCTTTCCCCTTCGTTGCCGAAACCCGCAACAAATGAATCGCCAATGAATTCAATGCTTCTTTTAGCTTTAAAATTAGTTTTTACTAATTTGCAGCCTTTATCTAATAAAAAGCCGTTAAACTCTGTCTGCCCAAAACTTGCTTCGGTACGTTTGGTTATTTTTATTGTATGAATTGTATCTGCCAGACTGTCGGCAATACTGTAAACTCTATTTGAATCTTTTGTTGTAATAACTTTAAAAAACTTGCCGTCCAAAAAAACATTAAAAGTATTCGAACTGTCATATAATTTTACCGCAACAGAAGTGCCTTCGAATTTTGCTTTTATGTAAACGCCAGGCCAGTCAAATTTTATTTTTTTCGGATTTCTTTTATCAACACGTCCGCAGAAATAAATTGAAGGATCATCGGCATCTATTTCTCCTTTCGACAGAAAAAGATCGCAGGAATTAAAAGAAACGCTCATTATTATCAGGGAAAATATTATTAAATATTTGTTCATCAATTTCTAGCATAAAAAATCATTTTCCTATCTGGAAAATTAAAACCAGTAATTTAGTTTTTTTTTAGCAAAAAATAACTAAGTTTTAAGGATTTTTTAGTTTTAATCAAATTTTATTCTTATTTTTCAATTCAGTTTTTTTGGAAAGGTGCCGGAGTGGTTGAACGGGACGGTCTCGAAAACCGTTTAAGTCTTTATGGCTTACGAGGGTTCGAATCCCTCCCTTTCCGCAAAAAACATTATTTTTTTACGAAAAGATTTATAAAAATCAACTTCAATTTATTTCCCGTTTAAATTATTTTTAAGCCCAAAATCAAAAGAAATTTCTTAAAATAAGAATCAGTATAAATGCTGTAATAAATGCAGAAATGATAAAAATTGCGGCAATTTTAAGTTTACTGATTTGTTTTCGTTCAGTTTTGTTTTTTACATTTATTTGTGGTGTTTTCTTTACCTTTTTACTTAAATAAGACTGAGTAACAGCCGGCTTTATTTCGGGTTCTTTCGGTTTGTAATCTGAGTCTTTGCTGCCTTCTTTAAAGAATTTTTCATACTTCAATGTTCCATCAGAATTATACGATTTATTAACTCCGTTTCTTTTACCGTCTTTAAATACAATTTCTTCTTTTATTTTTCCATCATCATAAAATATTCTGGTTACACCGTCTTCCCTTCCGTAGTTAAAATTTTTCTCCCCTAGTTTTTGTCCGTTTTCGTAATAAAATTTCGAAAGACCATGCGGCTGCCCGTTTTTATATTTCCATACGCCTTTTAATTTGCCCGATTTATAAAATGTTTTTGTAACTCCTTCAAGTTTTCCGTTAACAATGGATTCATCTTTTCGCAGAATGCCTGTCTGGTAATATGTTCGGGCATAACCTTCACGTATTCCATTAATAAAAGTCATTTCAGTTTTCAATTCGCCGTTATCATAATAATACTTTGTTTCGCCGTTTTGAACATTGTTGATAAACTCCATCTCAATTTTTATCATTCCGGTATGATAAAATATTCTGCAGGGTCCGTGTTTCTTATTCTCTTTATATGATAAGGTTTGAATTAGTTTTCCTTCTTCGTTAAAATATTTAGCCCTGCCGTTAAGCAGTCCGTCCGAAAGATTTTTTTCGCTGCGGATTCTTCCGTTTTTATAATATGTTCGTATTAATCCCGATTTAACTGTTGCCATATCACTAAAAACTATATTTTTTTAAGTAATAATCGTATTTAGATTGTTTTTTTTTAGCAATATGAATTTAGTTTTATATTTCCTTTACTTTTAACAAATGAAGACTGTAAAGATTATCCGGATCAGTCCAAACGCAATTCATTTCAAAATAAGGATAAGTAATATCTTCTATATCAGAAAGATTATACTTGTAAAACCACTGAGTTAAAATTTTCTCATTCTTTTCCAGAAAAATCTTATTACCGAAAATGTGAAGGAGCTGATTTGTTTTACTGATCAGATACATTTCAGCGCGGCTCATTTTTTCGTTGTAAAAAACAAAATGACCGAATTTTTCTGCATCAAAAATCTGCCCGAATTCCTCATTAAGATAGTTTAAAATATTTTTATTCAACTCTTCTGTTAATCCTTTGTTATCGTTATATGCACTTTCAATAATTTCTTTATTTTTCTTTAAATCAGCGCCAATCAGTAAAATACCATTCTCTCCGCATGTTTTTGCTATATTTTTTACAAAATTTTTTAGCTCTGATGCAGTAAGGGAGCTTATTTTTGAGCTGGGCAAATAAATTATTTTCTGTTCAAATTGATTTTCGGTTTCAGGCATTTCAAATTTTTCTGTTAAACTTCCTATAACAGGATTTATTTTAATATTAGGATATTCCTGCTTTAAATTTACTGCGGATTCCATCAGTCTTACTTCGGATAAATCTACGGGAATAAATGCAATTAAATCGGGTATATGATCCAATAATATTCTTGTCCTTGTATAGTCTCCGGAGCTGAATTCAACTAAGACCGAATTTTCCGAGAAAAATGACGTTATTTCGTTTATGTGTTCAGTTAATATTTTTACTTCTGCACGGGTAATGTAGTATTCATCTAAAAACGATATTTTTTCTGTAATTTTTCCATCATCGCGGTCAATTAAATTATGAGGAAAATATTTATGGACTACTTTAAGACCATGTATTAATTGTGTAAGCAAATCTTCAGCTTCAATCTTTTTAGTACTTATCATTAAACACCTCCTCCTTGTTTATTTTTTAAAGGTTTATTTTCTTCTCAGCTAATGTTTAAATTTCCGACAAATTGCTTTAATAATCACAACATTAATTATTCGGTTGACTTTAAGAAAATAAAAAGTAAATTAAATGCGATAAATAAATTTTAATTTATTTTATTCCCCTGTCTGCAAAAAATTGAGTATACTTTTTATCAGTCTTCAGGATATGATTTACCAGCCATTCTTTTAAAAACTGGCTTATTTCAATTGTCAGCGAAAAACTGCCCGAATTTAATTGTTCGTTTAATTCTCCAACTTTTTTTACAAGCATATCATGTTCTTTTTTATGAATTTCAAAATCGGGATATTTATGAATCTTCATTAAATTTTCTTCATCTCTGAAATGAATTATTGTGTATTGTGTAAGTTTTTGAATAATACTGTTAATTATTTCTTTTGCTTTTCCGGATTGTCGTGCTTCAAACAAATCATTAACCATTTGCAGCAATTGTTTATGCTGGCTATCAATTTTTTCAATTTTTACGCTATAGTTTTCATCCCAATTATAAAGCGGCATATTTTGTTTCCTTTTTTTTTTGAGTAATAATCGGAATTTTAAATTATACTTTTAAGAGGATTTTTTTACTAATTCTTTAATTCAAAAAAAAACCCGCACTTAGCGGGATTTTTTTTAATTTTATTTGAGTTGTTTTTGCACGTATAGAGATTTGTAAAGTTTAAAATTGATGCTGTCTGTTAATGCCTGAAGCGACGCGTGAATTATGTTTTCGGAAACGCCGACTGTACCCCACGTAGAGTTGTTATCACCCGATTCCACAAGAACTCTTACCTTTGCATCAGTTCCTTCTTCTCCGTCAAGAACACGCACTTTGTAATCTACAAGCTGCACTTCGGCAATTTCAGGATAAAACCGCGATATTGCTTTCCGCAGAGCGTGATCCAATGCGGCAACAGGACCGTTGCCATCTGCGGCGGTATGCTCTATAACATTTTCAACTTTAACCTTTAAAACAGCTTCAGAATAATCGTTCTTGTTTTCATCGAACATCACATTTACTTTTGCGTAATCAACTGTAAAGAATGGTTTATAATCATTCAATTCGCGTCTTAACAAAAGTTCAAATGATGCTTCTGCTCCGTCAAACTGAAATCCTTGGTACTCAAGAGTTTTAAGATACTGAACAAAATTCTTACTGAATTCTTTTTCATCAGGTAAATCTATACCTAATTCTTTTGCTTTGTAACGGATATTGCTCTGTCCGGAAAGGTCCGATACCAGAACTCGCTGTTCGTTTCCAACAGTTTTCGGGTCAATATGCTCATACATCCGGCTATCCTTAAGAACCGAACTTACGTGAATGCCTCCTTTATGTGCAAACGCCGATTTCCCAACAAAAGGCGATCTTTTGTTTGGAATCAGGTTCATAACTTCATCCACATAATAGGAAAAAGAAGTAAGGTATTTCAAATCAATCAGACTTTTAGTTTCCAATTTCATTTTTAAAATTAGATTTGGAATTATCTGAATAAGATTTGCATTTCCGCATCTTTCACCAAGTCCGTTTATTGTTCCCTGAACATGAAACGCACCGGCCGAAACAGCACTTAAAGAATTTGCTGTTCCAAGTCCTCCGTCGTTATGAGCGTGAATTCCAATAGGAGTGGAAATATGTCTTTTTACATCTGTAACAATATTAAATATTTCCTGAGGAAGAGAGCCTCCGTTTGTATCGCATAATGTTATAACATCAGCTCCGGCTTGTTCTGCCGCTTTTAGCATTTTTATTGCAAATTCGGAATTGTCTTTATAGCCGTCAAAATAATGCTCGGCGTCAAAAATAACTCTTCTGCCGTAACTCCTTACATATTCAACCGATTTATAAATCAGCTCTTCATTTTGTTCATCAGTTAATCCGAGGCTTTTTTGCGAATGAAATCTCCAGGTTTTTCCAAAAATAGTTACAGCGGGAGTTTCCGATTTTATAAGCATATTAAGATTATGATCTTCCTTAACTTTATCGGGAAACCTTGCTGTTGAACCAAAAGCGCAAACCTGAATATTTTTAAGATCGAGCAGTTTAACTTTCTGAAAATACTCTTCGTCTTTCGGATTGCTGCCAGGCCATCCTCCTTCAATAACGTCAATTCCAAACTCATCAAGCTTTTGCGTTATAAGAAGTTTATCCTGAATTGAAAGATTTACTCCTTCACCCTGCGTTCCGTCTCGTAAAGTTGTATCAAATATTTCAACTGACATATTAAACCTTATTAATCCTTTTCTAAAGAATTTTATGCAATCATTGAATTTTTACGGGCATATTCAAATATTCCTCCCGCTTCAACAATAGGAAGAACATCACCAAGAGGTTTTAATTCGTAAGTTTTGCCGTCCGATAAATTACTTAAAGTATTTTCTTTAAGATTTATTTCAAGATTGTCGCCTGTTTTAATTTTATCATTCATTTTTCCAAATGATTCGTATGGAACAACAAATCCCCCGTCAACCGAGTTCCGGTAAAAAATTCTTGCATACGATTCTGCAATTATTACTTTTGCCCCTGCTACCTGCAATGCAAATGGAGCATGCTCGCGGGATGAACCGCAGCCGAAGTTAGATCCTCCGATAATAATCTGAAATTCAGATTCGCAGTTATCTCCTTTAACAAAAGGAATATTTCCGCCTGGCAGACCTGATTGCGGCAAAGGGACTGCAGATAATGCATAATGTCCGTATTTTTTCTTTTCTTCCGGATCAGTTAAACTGTATACAAGATGTTCTGCAGGAATTATCTGATCGGTATCGATATTATTTCCTAAAACAAACGCTTTTCCTTTAATTATATTTTCCATTTTAATCTCTCTTATTTTACAAAACATCTCGTGGATCGGTAATTACGCCTGTAAGCGCCGAAGAAGCTACTGTTAAAGGTGATGCCAAATAGACTTCCGATTTCTTGCTTCCCATTCTGCCAGGAAAATTTCTATTTGTTGTAGAAATTACAACGTCTTTGTCAACTGATCTGCCGAAAGTATCGGAAGGTCCGCCAAGACAAGCGGCGCAAGATGATTCGCCTATTTCACAGCCGGCATTTTTGAATATTTCTTTCAGGGAAATTCCGTTTATTGTTTCTTCTTCCATTTGTTTAGCAACAGCAGTACTTCCCGGAACAATAAATGTAGGCACTTTTACTTCTTTTCCTAAAAGCAGTTTTGCTGCAAATCTGAAATCGGTAATTTTACCTCCTGTACAGGAACCAATATAGCATTTGGTAAGTTTTGTTCCTTCAACACTTCTAACAGTTCCTCTGTTATCGGGACTGTGCGGTTTGGCTACAACAGGTTCGAGTTTGGTAACATCATAAACATATTTGCTTTGATATTTTGCATCTTCGTCGCTTCGGTAAATTTCGTAAGGGGCGTTAGTTCTTTCTTTAACAAAAGCTTCAGTCTTTGCATCCGCTTCAATAATTCCGTTCATACCGCCGCATTCAATAGCCATATTTGTTAATGTCATTCTTTCGTACATTTCCAAATCAAAAACCGCTTCGCCGTCAAATTCCATTGCCCGGTAAGTGGCTCCGTCTGTTGTAATATCGCCTAAAATCTGCAAGATTAAATCTTTTGCAGTCAGATATTCGGGCAGTTTTCCGTTAAAAGTAAATTTCATCGATTCAGGTACTTTTTCCCAAATTTTTCCTGTTCCAAGAATAAATGCCGCATCAGTATTTCCTACACCTGTAGAAAACATACCGAATGCGCCTGAAGTACAAGTGTGAGAATCAGTTCCGAAAAGTACTTTTCCGGGAAGATTATAACCTTCCTCGGCAAGAGCAATGTGGCATACTCCTTTATATCTTGGAGTTCCTACATCGTAATAATTCGGCAAATCGTAATCGGCTGCAAACTGACGAAGTATTTCAACATTACGGTTAGCATATTTATCTGCTGTAAATATGTAGTGATCGGGAAAGATAACAAGTTTATTCTTATCCCAGACTTTTGCCTCTTTTCCAAATTCATTTTTCCATATTTGAATTGTAGGCGGTCCGCAAACATCGTGCGTCATCAACACATCCACGTTCAGCCAGATATTTTCACCGGGAGATACTCTGTCCCTGCCGCTGGCATTAGCTAATATTTTTTCTGTTATTGTCATTCCCATTTTATAATTTCCTTAAATTGCGTCTATCTTTGCTTTTTCGTGATTATTTATTTCATTTGTTTTCTGAAACTTAATCAGATAATTTATTGCCTGTAAAAATGCTTTACCGCTGGCTTCAATTATATCAGTTGAAACACCTCTTCCGGTAAATGACTTTTCTCCGCTTCGTATACGAACCAGAGCTTCACCCATTGCCTGTCTGCCAGAAGTAACAGAACGCACCTGATATGATTCAACATTTGATTTGATATCGAGAGCTCTTTCTATTGCATTGAATAAAGCATCAACAGGACCGTCTCCGGTTGCCGATTCCATCAAAGATTCCTCTCCTGCAGTTATTTTAACAGTAGCAGTTGGAATAGCACTTGTTCCTGCACTTACCTGAATGTTGCTAAGTTCATAAAAATCGCTTTCTTTGTTTATCTCATCGCCCATTAAGGTTCGTAAGTCGTCATCAAATACTTCTTTTTTCTTATCGGCAAGTTCGGTAAACATCTTATAAACTCTGTCAAGTTCATCTCCGGTTAATTTATAACCTAATTCATCAAGACGGGCTTTTAAACCATGTCTTCCCGAATGTCTGCCTAAAACTATTTTTGTTTTTCTAACGCCTACGGTTTCAGGGGTCATAATTTCGTATGTATTTCTGTTTTTAAGCATACCGTCCTGATGAATTCCCGATTCGTGGGCAAAAGCATTTTCGCCTACAATAGCTTTATTTGGCTGAACAATCATTCCGGTAAACCCCGAAACCATACGGCTTGTGTTATAAATTTCTTCGGTTTTAATATTTGTATAATAACTGAAATAATCTTTACGCACTTTTAAAGCCATAACAATTTCTTCGAGTGATGCATTTCCGGCACGTTCGCCTATTCCATTAATTGTGCATTCAACCTGTCTTGCTCCGTTTTCAATTGCTGAAATTGAATTAGCTACACCAAGCCCTAAATCGTTATGACAATGCACGCTTATAATGGCCTTATCAATATTGCTTACTCTTTTTCTTAATTCGGCAATCATATTCCCAAATTCACTGGGTAAAGTATACCCTGTTGTATCGGGAATATTAATTGTAAGAGCACCAGCAGATATTGCTGCTTCAACTACCTCTGCAAGATAACCGATTTCAGTTCTTCCGGCATCTTCTGCAGAAAATTCAATATCGTTGCAGAATGTTTTTGCATAAGCTACTGCATCGTAACTCATCTGAACAACGGTTTTACGTTTTTCCTGAAGCGTTTTTCCGTATTTGTCTTCTCCGAATTTTCCTAATATGTGAAAGTCTGAAGTGCTTGCGAAAGTGTGAATTCTTGGTTTTGCAGAATGTTTGATTGCATCGTAGGCCGTTTTTATATCAATTTCTTTAGCCCGGGCTAAAGCTGCCACTGTCATTCCAACTTCTCCTGCCACTCGTTCAACAGCTTCAAACTGTGTAGGAGAAGAAACCGGAAATCCGGCTTCAATAATATCCACGCCTAATCTTTCAAGCTGACGTGCTATTTCTACTTTTTCATAAACATTTAAAGATGCGCCCGGAGATTGTTCCCCGTCTCTTAAAGTTGTATCGAAAACAAATATTCTGTTATCTGACATTTTTTTAGTTCCTTATTTTAACCTGTGAATAAATTATTCTCACAGGGTGAACACTCCAAGTCCCTGTTCGTGATAAATTTCATCAAAGCTTTTAATTATTTCTACAGTCATTTTTTCTGTAGAAATTTCTTTACCGCCTTCAGTCATAATATCTTTTGTGCGGTATCCAGCTTTAAGTGTTCTTTCAATTGCCTGATAAATTATTTCGGCAGCTTTAGGAACTTGTAGAGTATGTTCAAATAACATTGCCACCGATGCAATAGTTGCTATCGGGTTAGCTATGCCTTTACCGGCAATGTCGGGAGCGCTGCCATGTACCGGTTCGTATAAAGCGTATTTCGAACCAAGACTTGCAGAAGGCAGCATTCCAAGACTTCCGGTAATCATTCCGGCAATGTCACTCAAAATATCTCCAAAAAGATTAGATGTAACAATAATATCAAATTGTTTAGGATTACGGACAATCTGCATTGCTGCATTGTCTACATACATATCAATTAATTCAACGTCCTCGAAATCCTTATGAACTTCGTGAACTATTTTTCTCCAAAATTGCGAAACTTCAAGTACATTTGCTTTATCAATTGAATGTACTTTTCCGGCTCTGTTACGCGCTGTTTCAAAAGCTTTACGCGCAATCCGCTCAACTTCTTCTTTATAATAAATCATTGTGTTAAAACCTTTTTCTTCGTCATATCCGCGGGGCGTTCCAAAATAAATTCCGCCTGTAAGTTCCCGGAAGACAATAAAATCAGTTCCTTCCACAACTTCTCGCTTTAGAGATGATGCGTCGGCAAATGCACTGTAAATTTTTGCAGGACGTATGTTTGCCCAAAGTCCCAGAGATTTTCTCAGTTGAAGAAGAGCAGCTTCGGGTTTAAGATTATGTTCAAGGTTTTCCCATTTATATCCGCCAACAGCGCCAAGGATAACTGCATCCGAATCTAAGCATGTTTTTAATGTATCCTCTGTTAACGGAGTTCCGAATTCCTCGTATGATGCTCCGCCTATGAGTTTTTCATTATACTTAATTTCTATTTTAAATTTTTCGGCAACAGTATTTAATACTTTTACGCCGGCTTTAACAACCTCCGGGCCAATGCCATCGCCCGGAAGTAATGTAATTTTATAAGATACCAATTTATTCCTCTTATTTTTTCTTAATTATATACGACATCATATCTCTTAGTTTTTTTCCAACTACTTCAATAGGGTGTTCTGTATTAATTTTTCTTAATTCTTTAAGATTAGGAGCGCCTTTTGCATTTTCTTCAATCCATTCTTTTGCAAACGAACCATCCTGAACTTCTGTTAAGATTTTTTTCATTTCTTTTTTGGTTTCAGCTGTAATAACGCGCGGTCCTCTTGTCATTCCTCCGTATTCAGCTGTATCGCTTACCGAATAGTTCATTCTCGATAAACCGCCTTCATAGAATAAATCCACAATAAGTTTAAGTTCGTGCATACATTCAAAATATGCAAGTTCGTCTGGATAACCGGCTTCAACCAAAGTTTCAAAACCAGCTTTTACCAAATCGGCAGCTCCTCCGCAAAGAACTGCTTGTTCGCCGAATAAATCTGTTTCGGTTTCATCTTTAAAAGTTGTTTCGATTACACCGGCTTTTGTTCCGCCAATACCTTTTGCCCAGGAAAGAGCAAGTTCTTTTGTGTTTCCCGAATAATCGTTTTGAATAGCAATTAAGCAAGGAACGCCGTCGCCCTGCTGAAATGTTCTGCGAACAAGATGTCCAGGGCTTTTAGGAGCAATCATCATAACGTTAACATTGCTTGGAGGTACTATTTGTTTATAATGAATATTAAATCCGTGAGCAAAAACCAAAGTATCGCCTTCTTTCAAATTCTGGGCAATTGATTTTTCGTATACAATTTTTTGAATCTGATCGGGTAAAAGAATCATTATTACATCAGCTTGTGCTGAAGCTTCTTCTGCTGTAGTAACTTTAAGTCCTGCAGCTTCTGCAGCTTTCCAAGGTTCGCTTCCGGGAACTTCTGCAACAACAACATTAATTCCGCTTTCGGTTAAGTTTAAAGCATGTGCATGTCCCTGACTTCCGTAACCGATAATAGCTACTTTTTTCTGTTTTAGTAAATCGAGTGATGCATCGTTGTCATAATACACTTTCATTGTAATACCTCTATTTGTTTAATTGACATTTGAATATTCTTTTTTAATTTTTGTCTGCTCGCCTCTTTTTAAAGCAACTGTTCCAGACCGCGCAATTTCAATAATTCCGAAAGGCATAAGAACATTTATTGCGGCATCAATTTTATCAGGCGGACCTGTAACTTCAATCATAATGGATTTGTTATTTATATCAACAACACTTCCTCTGAAAATATCGCAAATATCCATTATTTCCGCGCGTTGTCCTTTATGATAACTGACTGTCATAAGTGCCAATTCTCTTTCAACTCTTGGCTGGTCTGTAAGATCAACAACTTTTATTGTATCTATAAGTCTGTTTAATTGTTTAACAATCTGTTCAATAATCTGATTGGGTCCGCGAGTTACCAAAGTCATTCGCGAAAGATCGCTGATTTCCGTTTCACCAATAGAAATACTGTCTATATTAAATCCTTTACCGCTGAACATTGTTGCTATTCTGTCGAAAGCTCCAAAACGGTTTTCAACTAAAACTGAAATAGTATGTTTCATAATTACACCATCCTTTTAGGATTTAAACGTTTAACCATCATTTCCGACACGCTTGCTCCGGCTGGAACCATCGGAAAAACCATATCAGCCTTTACAACTCTGAATTCTACTAATGCAGGTCCTTCATTATAAGCAAGTAATTCATCAAGCATTCCGTCAACATCTTCAGGTTTTTCACATCTCATAGCTTTTAATCCGAAAGCTTCAGCAACTTTAACAAAATCGGGATTGCTGGCACTTAAATCTGTAAAGCTGTATTTTTCTGCATGAAACAATTCCTGCCATTGGCGCACCATCCCCAGAAAACTATTATTCATTATAATAAATTTTATAGGAAGATTATAAGCTTTAGCAGTAATTAATTCCTGAATATTCATTTGAAATCCGCCGTCACCGCTTACGGAAACAACCGGTTTGTCCTTGATTCCAAATGATGCTCCTATTGAGGCAGGAACAGAAAAACCCATTGTTCCAAGTCCGCCACTGGTAATATGCGAGCGAGGATTATTAAATTTATAATATTGTGCAGCCCACATTTGATGCTGACCAACATCGGTTACAATTACTGCATTACCGTTAGTTTTATAAGATAATCTTTCATAAACATATTCAGTTCTTAAATTGTCGTCTTTTTCATAATAAAGCGGACATTGTTCCTGCCATCCTTTTATGTGCGCCCACCATTCATCAAGATTAGGGCGTTTGGTTATTTCGCTGGCTATTTCAGCAATTACGTGTTTTACATCTCCTACAATAGGTAAATCTACAACAACATTTTTATCAATGGCTGTAGGATCAATGTCTACGTGAATTTTATAAGCATGCTGAGCAAAAGTATCAACTTTTCCGGTAACCCGATCGTCAAAACGCGCACCCAGAGATACAATTACATCGCAATTATTTACAGCCTGATTAGCCCAAAATGTCCCATGCATTCCAAGCATACCGAGAGATTGAGGATCTGTTCCCGGAAACGCTCCCAGACCTTGCAGAGTCATTGTTACAGGGAAATTATTTTCTTTAGCCAGCAATCTTAATTCATTTGTACCGCCAGACATAATCACACCGCCGCCTACATATAACAAAGGGCGTTTGGCTTTTTGTAAAACTTCTGCAGCTTTCTTTATTTGGTTGTAATGCCCCTGATATTTAGGTTTATATCCTCGTATTTCAACTTTTTCAGGATAATCAAATTCACAAACAGAATTAACTACATCTTTCGGCAAATCAACAACTACGGGCCCAGGCCTTCCTGTTGAGGCAATAAAAAAAGCTTTACGAATTGTTGAAGCCAATTCATTAACATCCCTTACCAAAAAACTATGCTTTGTAATCGGTCTGGTTATACCAACAATATCCGCTTCCTGAAATGCATCATTTCCTATAAGATGAGATGCAACCTGACCTGTAAACACAACCAATGGAACTGAATCCATATAAGCATTGGCAATTCCTGTAACTGTATTAGTAGCTCCTGGACCTGATGTTACTAATACTACTCCTATTTTTCCGGTAGCTTTTGCATAACCTTCAGCTGCGTGAGTAGCACCTTGTTCGTGACGAACAAGTACATGCTGAAGAAAATCTATGTCGTATAATTTTTCATATATTTTAAGAACAGCTCCTCCGGGAAAACCAAAAATATGTTCAACTCCTTCTCTTCGCAAACATTCAAAGAAAATATCCGCGCCGCTCATTTTTTTCGATTGATCTTTCATTTTTTATCCTTTCGATAATTTTGAAAATGTTTAGGGCATCTTTAATACAGCACCAGTACTTGCAGAAGTTACCATCTGCGAATATCGTGCAAGATATCCTTTTTTAATTTTCGGTTCGAATTTATATATAGCTTCCAATCTTGAAGATATTTCTTCGTCACTTAGTTCAACTTCAAGTTTTTTATTCGGAATATCAATACAAATAATATCTCCTTTTTTTAGGGCAGCAATAGGTCCTCTGTCGGCTGCTTCCGGAGAAACATGTCCAATTGCAGCTCCTCTGGTACCTCCCGAAAACCTTCCGTCAGTAATAAGAGCAACTTTATCACCTAATCCCATACCCATAATTGCGCTCGTAGGAGATAACATCTCAGGCATTCCGGGTCCGCCTTTTGGTCCTTCATATCTGATAACAACAACTTCACCTGGAACTACTTCATTATTAAGAATTCCTTTAACAGCTTCTTCCTGCGATTCGAATATTCTGGCAGGACCTTTATGAACAAGCATTTTAGGATCGACTGCACCGGTTTTAACAACTGAACCGTCTGGAGCAAGATTTCCATATAAAATGGCCAATCCGCCAGTAGCAGAATAAGGATTTTCGATGCTTCTTATAACAGAACTGTCTTTAATTTCTGACCCTTTTATATTTTCTTTTAATGTCTTTCCAGTTACAGTTATACATTCTGTATTTAATAAGCCTTCAACTTTATTTAATTCATTTAATATTGCCGAAATTCCTCCTGCTCTATCAACATCTTCCATATGAACAAGATTTGTTGCCGGACTGACTTTGCAGATGTAAGGTGTTTTATTGGAAAGTTTATTTAAAATAGAAAGGTCAAAATTCAATCCTGCCTCGGTTGCAACTGCAAGCGAATGCAAAACAGTATTTGTGCTTCCGCCCATTGCCATATCAAGTGCAAATGCATTTATAAATGATTTTTCGGTAATTATATCCAAGGGTTTAATATCATTTTCTACTAAATACATTATTTGTTCGGCAGCTTTTTTTACTAATTCTTTTCTCTTAGGTGAGGTTGCTAAAACCGATCCGTTTCCCGGTAAGGCAATTCCTAAAGCCTCCATTAAGCAGTTCATCGAGTTTGCAGTAAACATACCCGAGCATGAACCGCAAGTTGGGCATCCGTTTTTTTCAAGCTGGAATAATTCTTCATCATTAATTTCACCTGTTTTGTATTTCCCAACACCTTCAAAAACTGAAATCAAATCAACTTTTTTTCCGTTTGCCAGTTTACCTGCATTCATTGGTCCTCCGGAAACAAATATTGTTGGAATATTTAACCGGACTGCTGCCATCAACATTCCCGGAACAATTTTATCGCAATTTGTAATACATACCATCCCGTCAAGTCTGTGTGCTTCAATAACGGTTTCCACACAGTCTGCAATAAGTTCTCGACTTGCCAAGGAATATCTCATTCCTATATGACCCATCGCTATGCCGTCATCAACACCAATAGTATTGAATTCAAAAGGTACACCGCCGGCTTCGCGAACAGCTTCTTTTGCAATTTTTCCAAATTCCTGCAAATGAACATGTCCGGGAACAATATCTGTGTATGAATTGCATATCCCAATAAAAGGTTTTTTAAAATCTGCTTCGCTTTTAATAACGCCTGTTGCTCTTAATAGACTTCTGTGAGGCGCTTTTTCAAAACCTGTTTTAACTAAATCCGATCTCAATTTTTCCTCCGATATTTCAAAATAAATAAAAACTTTGTATTTCGGTCAATCCCGAATTGCTTTTATTTTTTTGTGAATTTTTTGGTAAGCTTTCTCGGGATCGACTTTATCAGCCAATAAGTAGCACAACCACTAGTAGGCTAATTATAATAATCCCTAGAATAATGATGTTTTCCGGAAGGTTTGTAACTTCGTCAAAAGCAACAGCTTTAGAAGATGTTGTTTTGATTTTGGCGATATTTAATTTTTTATTATTCATTACGATTTATTTAGGGCAAAACTAATGTTTGTTTCCTATTTTGTCAAGAGATTACTTAATTTTTTTTTATTTTTTTTGTTTTTTTTCAATTAATTAAGGATTCTGGTTATAAATTATAAACTATTCTTTATTATCCTTGATTTTTTTTCTGCATCATACTATCATAATTTTCTTGACAATGAAATATATAATTTAGTAGTTTTGCATTCAACTTAGTAATAATTGTTCATTAAAAATTTGTCTTGATAATTGCTTTTATCTAGAAAGGTTGAGGGATCAGGCCCTGCGACACCTTGGCAACCACACTTTTGTGAATGGTGCTAATTCCTGCCCATGTTTTTGGGGGAGATGAAAGAAGAGAATGTTTAATTCATCGCCTCTTCGTAAATCTTCCTCGTAGAGGTTTTTTTATTTTAAACATTTTTTTTATTAAAGAGGATATAATGAACACTAATAAATTGCGTAATTTCCGATTTGAAACACTTCAACTGCACGCAGGACACACCCCAGACACAGTTACAAATTCCAGAGCTGTACCTATTTACCAAACTTCTTCCTACATTTTTAATGATGCTGACCATGCAGCTAAACTTTTCGATTTGAAGGAATTTGGAAATATTTACACACGAATAATGAATCCGACGACTGATGTTTTTGAAAAAAGAATTGCTGCCTTGGAAGGCGGTATTGCTGCTTTAGCAACAGCTTCGGGACAAGCAGCCGAGTTTATAACAATTGCTACCTTAGTGCAGGCAGGCGAAAATATTGTTTCAACAAGTTTGCTTTATGGCGGTACTTTTAATTTATTTAAAGTTACTTTAGCTAGGCTGGGAATTGATGTAAGATTTGCTGAAGGTGATAATACAAATGATTTTGAAAAATTAATAGATAAAAATACAAAAGCAATTTACCTGGAATCGATAGGAAATCCGAAACTTAATATTGCCGATATCAAAGCATTTTCGGAGTTAGCTCATAAATACGGAATTCCTCTGATTGTTGATAATACTTTCGGGGCTGGCGGATATTTATGCCGTCCTATTGATCATGGTGCTGATATAGTTGTTGCTTCTGCTACAAAATGGATAGGCGGACATGGCACCTCGATAGGAGGAGTAATTATTGATTCCGGAAAATTTGACTGGGGTAACGGTAATTTCCCAATATTCACCGAACCGAGCCCCGGCTACCATAATCTAAATTTTAATCAGGTATTCGGAAAAGATTCTGCGTTTGGAAATATTGCTTTTATTACAAGAGCCAGAGTTGAGTCGTTAAGAGATTTAGGACCTTGTTTAAGTCCTTTTAATGCATTTCAATTGATTCAGGGACTAGAAACTTTATCTTTAAGAATTGACCGCCATTGCGAAAACGCAGCCAAACTGGCTGAATGGCTTGAACACGACCCAAGAGTTGAATGGGTTTGGTATCCCGGATTAAAAAATCACCTCTACCACCTGCAAGCAAAAATATATTTGAGAAAAGATCATTTCGGTTCAATGATTTCATTCGGAATTAAAGGTGGAATTGAATCTGGAAAATCATTTATTAATAATGTAGAGTTATCAAGTCTTCTGGCAAATGTGGGCGATGCAAAAACACTTGTTATCCATCCGGCTTCAACAACTCATCAGCAATTATCCCTTGAAGAACAGGTTTCGGCAGGTGTAAGTCCGGAAATGATAAGAGTTTCGGTTGGTCTTGAACATATAGATGATATAATAGAAGATTTTGATATTGCCTTAAGTAAAGCGGTAAAATAAAAATATGACAGATTGTAAAACTAAATTTGTAAAATTATTCGATTCGAAAAATCCATTTATTCTGGAATCTGGTAAATGCTTGAGTGAAGTGAAAGTAGCTTACCAGACTTACGGAAAATTAAATCCGGAAAAAAATAATGCAATAATGATTTGCCATGCATTGACGGGACTTGCTCATGCCTCAGGAATTCAAAAATGTATCGAAAATGATAATTCCAGTAATCCCGATTTATTAAAAGAATATTCCACTCAATATTTGAATAAGCCCGGCTGGTGGGATCCTTTAATAGGCAAAGAAAAAGTATTTGATACCGAGAAATTTTTTATTATTTGTCCCAACATTTTAGGAAGCTGTTACGGTACAACAGGACCGACAAGCATAAATCCCGAAACCGGTAAAAATTATGCCGGGGATTTCCCTGTAATTACAGTAAGAGATATGGTAAAACTTCAGAAAAGTCTTGCAGATTTTCTTGAAGTGAAAAAACTTAAGTCAGTTGCTGGAGGTTCATTAGGCGGAATGCAGGTTCTGGAATGGGCAGTTATGTATCCCGAATACGTTGAATCGATTATTCCAATAGCAACATCGGCAGGTCATTCTCCATGGGCAATAGGTTTAAATGAAGCTGCCCGTAATGCAATAAAAAACGATCCTGACTGGAATAATGGTTTTTATTCAGAACAACCTCGTAAAGGTTTGGAGCTTGCCAGGAAAATAGCAATGATAAGCTACAGAAGTTTTGAATCTTTCAAACATAAGTTCGGAAGAAACCGCGTATATGAAAACGATAACTATTCTGCTGAAAACATATTCCAAGTTGAAAATTACCTTAATTATCAAGGAAATAAATTGTTAAAACGTTTTGATGCTAATACTTATATTACACTTTCAACTGCAATGGATCTTCACGATTTATCTGTAAACCGAAAAAGTATCAGCGAAACGCTTTCTTCAATTACTGCGAGAACTTTAGTTATCGGCATAAGCACCGATATCCTCTACCCTGCTTCGGAACAAAAAGAAATAGCTTCACATATTTCCGGAGCTGAATATGCAGAATTAAATTCTATTTACGGTCACGATGCGTTTTTAATTGAATTTGAACAATTAAGCAGGATAATTTCCAAATTTTTATAATTTCTTTTTTGAACTGTTGTATTTTTATTTATGTTATGTAATCAAAGATAAAGCAGATATCTTTAATTAAATACTGTTTGTATTATTTTTCTTAATTGAATATTTTAATTGAGATAATATTATTATTTCAATAATTAAAGGAGGATTTATGATTTCCGCTAAAATGGAAAAAGTTTTGAATGAACAAATCAATGAAGAATTATTTTCTTCTTATTTATATTTATCGATGGCAAGCTATTTCGAAAACACAAAGTATACCGGATTTGCACAGTGGATGCGTATTCAATCACACGAAGAATACGAACATGCTATGAAATTTTTTGAATTTATAATTGAATTAGGCGGAAAAGTTACACTTGCAGCCATAGAAAAACCTAAAGCAAAATGGACTTCACCTAAAAATGCATTTGAAGAAGCTTTGAAGCATGAACTTCATATTACTGATAAAATCAATAAACTTGCAGATTTAGCTATTGAAGAAAAAAATCATGCTGTAGGTTCTTTCTTAAAATGGTTTGTTGACGAGCAAGTTGAAGAAGTTAGTCATGCTCAAGGTATTGTAGATAAATTTGATCTCATCGGGGATAGTAAAGGCAGTTTATTTATGCTAGATCGTGAACTTGGAAAACGTTCCAAAGATTAATTAAATTTTTTTCTGATATTTTAAGTACTAACTTAAATTTTTTATTTCTTTATTTAATAAATATTGTTAATTTAGGTTTCTTAAAATTTTCAGTTATGCAGGAGATAAAATGGCTAGAAGATGTCAGATAACCGGTGTAGGACCTAGGAGTGGAAATACGGTTTCGCATGCTCATAATAAAGCAAGAAGAAGATTTTTACCTAATCTTCAGAAAAAAAGATTGTGGGTTCAGGAATTAAACAAATTTGTTACTGTTAAATTATCAACCCGCGCTTTAAGAACAATTTCCAGAAATGGAACAAGCCAGCTGGCTAAACTCGTAAGAGAAAATAAAATTAAAGTTAATTAAAAAAAAGCCCAAACAATGTTTGGGCTTTTTTTTAATCTTTATCTCCTGCTTCTTCGTTCACCGCTCTTTGTATTTTCATTTTTATTGCTGTTTCCTCTTGAACTAGCATTCGGTTCCGCAGTTCTCGTTTCCCTTTGTCTTTGAGGACTTACCTCTCTTTGTGGAGTATTCTGCCGCTGAGTATTAATCTCTCTTTGAGGGAAAGAATCTCTTCGAGGGCTGACTTCTCGTTTTGGTTCGGCAGTTTTCTGCTGTTCAAATTCATTTTTCTGAAATCTCCTTGTTTCATCCGAATTGTTTTTTCTTCTGTTTACTTCAATGTTGTTTCTTTCTGATAAAGATTTATTGTCACTTCGTCTTTCTATATTTCTTTGAGGAACCTGAGTAACTTTTTTGTCAGAATATTCCCTTCTTACGGACTCATTGCTAGTTCTGTGCGATTCAGGAATAAATTGAGTTCTCAAATTACTTTTCTGCTCTGTTCTCTTAAGTCTTATTTCTGTCCTGTCAGAATTTCGATTAATTTCACTGCGTTCAGGTCTGTATATTTTATTATCATTTCTTCTTTCATAAACATTTCTATCCGAGCTTCTCGTAATTTCATTGCTGCGCAACTTATAACCGCCTCGTTTTTCAATAATTTCTTTATCAACGCCCTGGTTTATAATTCTTCCGTTATCATAACCGTAATTGGTACGATACTTTGTATGAGCGTGAACTCTGTGTTTATTTCTGTCGTTTATAAAGAACTTATGAATTCCAGGATTACAGAAATGACCATAGCTTACATAATTCCAATGTTTATAATGAGCACGCCATCCTATCGAAAAATGAATTCCAACACCAACCCGGAATTCGGCATAAGGAGGTAAAGGTGCCCAGCCTATATAATTGTCATCGTATCTCCATTCAACCCAAGCAGGTGCCCACTCGTTACCGGGAATCCATAACCAGCCGTAATAATCATCGTGATACCATCTTCCGTAGTGATATGCTGCCCATCCAAAAGGTTCGTAACTATCCCAATACCAACCGTCATCAGTCCATATCCATCTTCCGTTTGAATAAGGCTGCCAGTTAAAAGCTACACTTGCAGGACGCCAGGCAACAACATCATAATCTATTTCAATCCAGTCACCGTAAGGAGTTAATGATGAATAAAAAAATCCTATATTTACTCCGCCTTTAAGTGTTTTAGCTTCTGTTAACTCAGTAAAAGCTAATACTATTATCATAATTAAAAACAAATGTTTCATTTTATTCCTCCTTTATTTGTTTTTATTCAATAAACAATTGCAATGCCATTTAAATAATTGATTTTTTAATTAAAATTAAAGGTATTAAAATAATAGTGTATATTATTTAATACACTATTATAATTTTTAATTCATTTATTTTAATTGAGACTGACAATAATCTTCGTTAATTTTCAGAGAATAATTTGAGGACATTATGAAATTATTTTGCACATTTTTTTTTGTAATAATTATTTTTATAACAAACTGCAGCAAAGAAAATGAGGAAATCTTAAAAGAGGAAAATATGCTTCGCGAAAAAATAGAGAAATTTGTTCCTACGCTTATAAAATACGACGAATCAATATTGACTGAAAGACAGAGAATTATTGTGCAAAAACTTTATGAAGCTTCTAAAATAATTGATAGAATATTTCTCGATCAAGTTTATGCGAAAAATTACATAATAGAATCCGAATTAAAAACAAGTAAAGAAAAAAGAGGTATTCTGGCTTACCAATTATTCAAAATGAACTTCGGTCCTTTTGACAGAATTGATCACAACAGCTCTTTTTGGGGTAATCATAAAAAACCGGCAGGAGCAAATTTTTATCCTGAAGATTTAACTAAAGAAGAATTTGAAAAATGGGTTAAGGATAATCCAGATGATGAAAAGGCTTTTACATCGGAATTTACTATAATACGAAGAAAAGATAACAAACTTGCAGCAATTCCCTATTCTGAATATTATAAAGAAGAACTTGAGAAAGCTGCGCAATTGTTGGAAGAGGCTGCTAATTACTCCAAAAATGCTTCATTAAAAAAATATTTAAAACTTCGGGCAAAAGCATTCCGCACAAACGATTATTACGAAAGCGATATGGCTTGGATGGATCTTAAAGATCACGTAATAGAAGTAGTAATAGGGCCCTATGAAGTTTACGAAGATGAACTGTTCAATTATAAAGCGTCTTTTGAAAGCTTCCTTACTATCGTTGATCCCGCAGAAAGCAAAAAGCTCGAAAGATTTGCGTCCTATCTGGATAAAATGGAAACTAATCTTCCAATTCCTGACGAGCATAAAAACTTTAACCGAGGTGCAGAATCGCCGATTGTGGTTGTTCAACAGGTATTCAGCGCCGGAGATACAAAAGCAGGAGTACAGACACTTGCATTTAATCTTCCCAATGATGAAAGAGTAAGGAAAGCTAAAGGCAGTAAAAAAGTTTTGATAAAAAATATGCACGAAGCAAAATTTGATAAACTACTTAAGCCTATTGCCGAAAAAGTTCTAACTGAAGAACAGCTTAAATATGTTACATTCGATGCATTTTTTAATCACACACTTATGCACGAAATTAGTCACGGCATCGGTCCCGGTTTTATTAAAATAAACGGAAGAGAAACTGAAGTTAAAAAAGAATTAAAAGAAACTTATTCTAAAATTGAGGAATGTAAAGCTGATATCCTAGGCATGTTCAATAATATGTTTATGATTTCACAAGGTGAATACACCAAGAAAGAAGAAAAAGAAATCTGGGTAACTTTTCTTGCCGGAATTTTCCGTTCGGTACGTTTTGGAATAAACGAAGCTCACGGCGGCGGAAATGCAATAATTTATAATTATTTTCTGGAAAACGGAGCCTATGCTTTTAACGAAAAAACAGGGAAAGTTTCAGTTAATTTCGAAAAAGCATACGATGTTTTGAAAACCCTTTCGCAAAAAATCTTGATGATTCAGGCAGAGGGAAATTATAATGCTGCAAAAGAACTTATTTCCAAATATGGAACAGAATCGCATTCTTTAAGTATTTTAAGGAAAAATTTAGAATCTTTACCAGTCGATATAAGACCGGTTTTTCAGATTGAGGGAAAAAGAAATTAATAGTAAAAAAGGATTAATGAATAAATATAATATTAGAGTTTTAATTTCCTCATTCCTATATGGCAGATTGCAAAATCGTATTTAACAGGATCGCGGGAATCAAACTTTTTAAGATTTTCTGTAATTTCTTCAGCCATTCCCCAGCTTATATTTTTTGCAGAAGTTAAATTTAATTCTTTACAAATTCTTGCAACATGAGTATCAACAGGAATAACTAGTTTGTCTGTGGGAATTTCTTTCCACAACCCGAAATCAATTTCATCTTTTCGTATCATCCACCTGAGAAACAGATTCATTCTTTTGCAAGCGCTGCCTTTTGCAGGATCGGGAAACATAAAAGTTAAACCTTGCGATGCTTCTTCCCTTCCCCTGGCAGCATCAAGCAGATTACGCGAAAAAAAGGCAACCGCATCTTTCAGATTTTTTTCCTGCGGAAAATAATATAAAAGAAAAAGCTGTCTTAATGAACCGTCTTCAGTATAAATTCTGTGCAATGCCCGGAATAATCTGGCAATATCTTCGCTTGTATAAAATCGGTGGATTATATTCGTAAAAACTTCGGCATCTTTTGAATAATTAAAATTTTCAACAAATTCATAAGGTTTGTATTCGGTAATCTCAAATATTTTTCCTAGAGTTTTAATAATCTGCTGAACATTTCCGTACGAAAAAACAGAAGATATAATACCGGCAATTTCAATATCTTTTTCTTCCGAAAATTTATGCAAAAATTGTACTGGATCGGGAGATATACAGGATTTATCGAATGATTTATAATGTTCATTTAGCTTTTTTTTAATGGTAGAATCCGATAGGATTTTATGTTTTATCATAATTTATCCGCAACTAAAAGAGCCGTTAAAAATGCAAATAATGCTGAAATTAAAGTTCCGATAAGCACGTATTCGGCAAAATATCTTTTATCTAGAGCTTTAAACCTTGCAAATGATTTTGCCGCTATTATTAAACCTATTGCCGAATACTGACCTAGTAAAATCAAAATGTAAATAAATATTCTTTCCAAAATTCCTATCAGCTTTCCCGCACCTGATAATTTTTGGTCATCCGATTCTTTTTGTGCATCAATTTCGTTTATTCCCAAATTTAACTTTTTCAGTATTACTTTTATTATAACTGACGATTCCAGCATCAGGAATAATAGTCCGAAAAGAAACAAACACGATTTATTCCAATCAGGATAGCTGAATAATTCCGAAATTATTACAAAAGGATATGAGCTTTGCAGCCAATATATAAACCGGTAATTAAAATCTAGGTCAAACAAAGGAGAAGAAAAAAATAACAAAGCAATCAATATTCCTATTGATTCTCTTATTCTGAGAGAATCGGAATTTTTAATTTTCTTTGATAATAAATAAAACAGATAGTTTAAAAGCATTAAGCAGATAAATAGTAAAATTACTTTCCAGCTATACTCAACCAGCATCAATCCCAAAGCTTGAATTAAAGTTTTTTTAACTGCTTTATTTTTATTTTCGGCAAAACTGCTAAAATAGGTAAATAATCTCGAAATGAAGAAAACACTTAATAAATATATCAGTATCAATTGAGGTTCCCGTTAATTATTAATCCAATTTCTTTAAATGTATCGGATATTACTGGGATTGAGCCGTCCTTAATAGTTTTATATACGGCTCTTTTGCTTAAATTTAATTCCGTGGCTATTCTGTTAATGTCGTAATTAAGACAGTTCATAACAAATACTTTAAGTCTGTTTTCGTTCCAGCTTTTTATTTCTTCCGAAATTAATGTAAGTGTGTGATTAATCAATTTATTTTCTTTAATTACAGAATTCAGATAAAAAAGCGAGTTGCTTTTTTTTACAATTGTCATTCCGTCGCGTGCAGCGTAAAAAGCGGGACCATCCATACCTTCAACGGAATTATCAGAAAACCGCGCCGTTATTTCCCCTATTCCTATTGAAAAGCGGATTTTCTGCGGAAAGACTGATTCGGCTATTCGTAACATATCAAAAAATAAAGAATCGGCATTATTATATACTGCCTGGAATTCGTCGCCCAATATTATTTTATAAGGTGCCTGCAAATTCGGGTTTCCGCGGTTAACAAGATTTATCCCCGATTGTAATTTTTGCTGTATACCGTTTCGGTCGATTATCTTTTTAGAATTTACTAAGTCGCCGATTAATGAAATCTTTTTCATTTATTTCCGTACTGTATATGTGCAAATATAAATAATGTATTATTATGGTTCATTATTATATTTTGCACTTTTATCGTTCACTATTAATTTATAATATCTATTGATTAAACGTTTCTGTTAATAATCTTTAAAATCTCTTTAACAGCTTCTTCAACTCCAACAAAAATTGAACGAGCAATAATTGCCTGACCGATACTCACTTCATCAATATCTTTAATTTCAATAAATTCTTTTAAATTTGAGTAATTTAACCCGTGACCGGCGTTAACACCAAGTCCAAGCTTTTTGGCGTGTCTTACAGCCTGACGGATTCTTTCCAGCTCGTCAAACATATCCTCTTCATTTTTCGAATTTGCATAAACACCTGTATGAATTTCAATGAAATCAGCTCCAATTTCGGCCGAGGCATCAATTTGATTTAAATCCGGTTCGATAAACATTGAAACTATTATTCCTGCGCTTTGAAGTCTTTTTACTGCATTTCTTAAATGATCAATATTATCAATAACATTTATCCCGCCTTCTGTGGTAAGCTCAAGCCGTTTTTCGGGGACAATTGTTGCAAGTTCGGGTTTTACATCGCAGGCAATTTCAATAATTTCATCAACTGCAGCCATTTCCAAATCCAGTTTGGTAGTAACAAGTTCTCTTAAAAGTCTTAAATCTCTTTCATTTATATGTCTGCGGTCTTCGCGTAAGTGGACTACAATACCATCTACTCCGTATTGTTCAGCCATAAGAGCAAAAGTAACCGGATCAGGCTGTGCTTCACCTCTGGCATTTCTAAGTGTAGCAACATGATCTATATTTAAAGAAAATTTCATAAGCACTCCACAAGTTTTGAAATATAAAGCAGTAAGTTAAAAATATTCGGAATAAATTAAAACAACCTTGCAATTATATTTAATAAAGAATCAAATCCAACACCGTAATCTTCTGCATTGTATCTTAAACGCGAAAAAATATCGATAGAAAACATCACTCCAAAATGAACAATAATGCAATAATAAACAGAGCGAGTTCTTAAAGCAAGAATGCCTAAAGCAATTCCGCCGAAAATCGCTCCAAAAGTTTCGAGAGCAGGTTTTCCGTTATGAAGAATAACAAAAGGTATCATTTGGATAAGAACTGAATAATTGCCGAATTTTTCTTCCAATCCGAAAAGCATATACCCTCTCCACATAAATTCCCATGATACGAGATAAAGAAAAATACCGATTTCGTAGATAAAAAATTTACTTAAGTCAGTGCGGGCTGAATCCAGATGCGGGTATTTTGCTGCAAATTCCGGGGCCGCAGAAACAAACCATAAAATCGGAATCATAAATCCAAGAAATATTATTGTATAAAATATTCCGGTCTTGTAATCACCTTTTTTGAATCCGAAATCCCGGACATTTTTCTTGAAATAATAAATTATAATAAGAACAGGAATTATAAGCAAAGTAACTGTGTCTCCCGCAAACCAATAAATAAATTCATATAAATCAATATTCGGATTGTCGAAATATTCAGGATAGATATTTATTTTAAAAAAACGGCGGGAGGTATAATACCAGGAAAGGGTTTGAAGAACAGCAACACTGATAAAAATCAATACTATATTTTTATCTGTCAGTTTTACTGCGCTGAAAAGAATTCCAAAATCCTTTTTAAGTTTGTTAAACACAGATTCATCCAATTATTTTTCATAATCATTTTAAATCTAACAATACTAACAGTTATTTCTAATAATAATTATTAAAAAAAGATGCCTGCAGTCAATTTTTTCTTCTATGGTTAGGATATTTATTGACTAAACTGTTTATTTTTTATTGAGAAGTTTTGCCGCTTCAAATTTAATGAATGATGAAAAGCTTTGAATATTGTTCTTTTGCGAAGTTTTCTTCAATCCGAAAAATACTTTCGTGTTAATTTGCGGATTTACTATTACTTCAATTATAAGAAACATTATACCCAGATTTGCATAAACATCTGCCATATTAGGTATTCCTGGTCCCGGCCAAATTATAAAATCACGCACATAACCAAAATAAAGGCTGTCTGTTAAGTTACCGATGTTTGCAGAAAAGAATAAAATAAATGTCCATTCTGCAATTAAACTTTTTCTGTAATTTGATACATAATATTTAAAAAATAAAATACCAATTGGAATAAGAAATATCTGAATTGCATTTGAAAAAAGTCGTATAAAACCGAGTTCTTCGCCAATTCCAAATACAAGTCCGTAATTTTTTGCGAATGTCAGCCCGAATCCTAAATACTTAAAAACAATTTGTCCCGGAAGAATGTTTTCGGAAGCGAAGTACTTAGTTAGCTGGTCTGCCGAATAAAGTAAAATTATGTTAAAAAACATAAAAAAAGCTTTTTTGTTAACTTTCATTAAAATTGATTTTTAAACTGTTCAAACTCAGTTCTTAATTGCTGAAGTTCTGTTTTAAGATTTTCAATTTCAGCTGTAAGTTCAGAAATTTTATCTAAATTTTCACAAAGATTTTCATCTTCCTGTGTATAAAAATCCAGATTAGGTTCCCCATTTAATAAATGCATATAACGAGATTCTTTTGTACCGGGTAATTTTGGTAATTTTACCACCATTGGGTTTTCGCGTTTCATCAATTCAGATATAACTTCATCAACTTGTAGTAACGATTCAAATTCAAACATCCTGCCGCTTCTGCCCTTTATTTCACCCGGCGTTTGTGGTCCCCGTAACATCAGTACACACAAAACAGCTGTTTCCTGCTGCGATAGTTCCAGCGAATTACTGAAATTCTGCCTGAATTTTGGCACTCGCGAATCTCTGCTTTCAACTAATGTAGCAAGTGATTTGTCGCGCAATTTATTCAAGACTTTTTCAATAAGTCTTTCATCAAAATTAACAACCGGATTACGGCTGGACTTTTGATTACAAGCATTTTTTAAGTAATTAATAGTCAGCGGATAATATTCCGGAGTTGTAAATTCTTTTTCAATTAAAGCTCCAATTATCCGTGTTTCTTCAAAAGTTAATATCAGATTGCTCATTCTTTCATATGTTTTTTAATTATTTCTATAAGTTTATCTTTTACCGAATTCTCGTCCTTATAACCTGCCGCCACAGCTTTTTTCATCCACATTTCTTTATTTTTTGTGTTTTTATTTGCTTCGGCAATTTGTGAAAGACCGGCATAAGCCCCTGCAATTTTTCCTTTTTCGGCTGCAGTTTTGTAATATTTTATTGCTTTGCTGCTATTATTTAATACATTATGTTCAAAAAAACCTAAAACAAAATTTATCTCTGCGTTTTCCGGATTATTTAAGACTAACGAATTAAACTTATCGTATATAAAATAATCTTGATATCCCAGAAGTTTATATTTTTCGTCATCAAAATATTTTAATAAAGATGTAAACTGTTCTGCAGGAATGTAACCCGGAACAACCTGCAAGAAATCAGAATTCGGAGCGAAAAAGCCTGTTGCCGGATATCCTGTTACACCAGCAGCTTGTGCAAATTCCGAATATTTAAACTTTTTGCCTTGAAAAGTAACTTCACCTTCTTTTTCAGGATTCAACTTCACTGCAACAAAATTATCGGATAAAAAATTAATTATTTCTTTTTTACTGTAAACTTCGCTGTCCAATTTTTTACACCATCCGCACCAGTCTGTATAAAAATCCACAAGTATATGTTTATTTTCTTTTTTAGCTTTTACAACCGCATCATTAAAGCTCATCCATTCAATGTTCTCTGCATTAACCGAGCCCAACAAATAAATAACTAAAAACAACGACCAAAATCTTAATTGCGCTTTCATAAATATCCTTTCTCTATTTTTTTTAAAAACATTTTTTACGAGTTATTTAGTTCATTTGATGCAGTTTTGCGCATTAAGATTCCGAATGAATTTGAATAATAAAAAATCCCGCAATATGCGGGATTAAAATTATATAAGCGATTTAAAGCTTTGCAGAGTTTTCATATAATTTGCTCGTTCAAAAGCAGCAGGTTCGGCAACTGATTTCTGACTCATACTGCCCTTCATTTGCGAAATAGAGGAATATTCTTTTTCTTCCATCCATTTTTCAAGATCAGCCAATATTTCCTTAATCCGTCCCGGACCTTTTCTTAAAAGTTCGGAACAAATCATTGCAACATCTCCGCCTGCCATCATAACTTTCAAAACATCCAAGTGAGATTGAACTCCGCTGGTTAAAGCAAGTCCGCATTTTATATTTCCGTACAAAATAGAAATCCATCTTAAAGGAAGTCTTAATTCCGAATTATGACTTAATTGAAGATTTGGAAATACTTCGAGGTTTTCAAGATCGAAATCCGGTTGATAAAAACGGTTAAATAAAACAAGCGCATCAGCTCCGGCATCATCCATTCTTCTTGCCATATTCGAAAGTGAAGTAAAATAAGGACTTAATTTAATTGCAACAGGAATACTTACGCTTGATTTTACAGTTTTAAGCACATCAACATACATATTTGCAACTTCCGAACCTGTAACATTCGGGTTTGTAGCAACATAATACAAGTTCAATTCGATTGCATCTGCGCCTGCCTGCTCAATATTTTTGGCATACTGGGTCCAACCGCCTTTGCTTACACCGTTTAAGCTGCCTATTATAGGGATATCCAACGATCTTTTTAAATCAGCTATATGATCAAGATACTTAACGGGTGTTAGATTAAATTTATCTGGTTCCGGAAAATAAGATGTAGCCTCTGCAAAACTTTCTGTACCATATGATAAATAATGGTCAAGTTCGCCCGATTCGTGAGTAATCTGCTCTTCAAACAATGAATAAACAACCAATGCAGCTGCCCCGGCATCTTCCAATCTTTTTGCAGAATCAACCGTATGGGATAACGGCGATGATGAGGGAACAATCGGATTTTTAAGTTTAAGTCCCATATATTTTGTTGATAAATCCATTTTTTCTCCGGTTTAATTTAACTAAAATCAAATGTCCGGCATAATGCCGGACATATAAATTTAATTCGAATTTTCGTTTTCTATTTTTGTATTTAAGTCCATTTGAGACATTTGCTCATACATTTTCCAGCGTTTGTTCACTTCTTCCTGAGCTTTTTCCAATAATTCCTGAGCTACTTTTGGATTTGCCTTGGTAAGCATTCTGTACCTGTTTTCGGTATATATGTATTCCTCAAGTTTTATTTTAGGAGCTTTGGAATCGAGTTTAAGCGGATTTTTTCCTTCTGCAGCAAGTTCTGGATTATATCTTATTAACGGCCAGTGACCGCTTTCTACTGCAAGTCTCTGGTTATCCATTCCTTTTGCCATATTAATACCGTGAGCAATGCAATGGCTGTATGCAATTATCAAAGAAGGCCCTTCGTAAGCTTCAGCTTCGAGAAAAGCACGCAATGTCTGTAAATCGTTGGCGCCCATAGCAACTTTTGCAACATATACATTTCCGTAATTCATTGCCATCATAGCTAAATCCTTCTTAGCTGTAGGTTTTCCGCCTGCGGCAAATTTTGCAACTGCTCCAAGACTTGTAGATTTGGACATCTGTCCGCCTGTATTTGAATACACCTCTGTATCGAGAACAAGTATATTTACGTTTTTACCTGAAGCCAGAACATGATCTAAACCGCCGTATCCAATATCATAAGCCCATCCGTCGCCGCCCATAATCCAGACTGATTTTTTTACAAGATAATCTGCAACGGTTATTAATATTTTTGCTTCCTGAGAATTTAATTCGAAAAGTTTTTTCTTTAATTCATCAACTCTTAAGCGTTGTTCATATATATCTGCTTCTGTTTTCTGCACAGCCGAAAGAATACTTTCAGCAAGTTCGTTTCCGATTTCATTCTTTAATAATACAAGAAGTTCTTTTGCATATTCATTCTGCTTATCAAGGGATAATCTCATACCCATTCCGAACTCTGCATTATCTTCAAATAACGAATTAGACCATGCCGGTCCTCTGCCATCTTTATTAACAGCCCAAGGAGTTGTAGGAAGATTTCCGCCGTAAATAGAGGAACAGCCCGTTGCATTTGCAACAACCATTCTGTCACCGAATAATTGCGAAACAAGTTTAACATAAGGTGTTTCACCGCAGCCCGAGCAAGCTCCCGAATATTCAAACAAAGGTTCCAAAAGCTGACAGCCCTTTATTGTAGAAATATTGGCTTTAGCTCTATCAAATTCAGGAAGATTAAGGAAAAACTCGTAATTTTCTTTTTCCTGTTCTCTTATAGGAATCTGAGGAACCAAATTAAGCGCTTTATATTTTTTTTCAGTCTTATTCTTTGCAGGACAAACCTCAACGCATATACCGCAGCCGGTGCAGTCTTCTACAGCTACCTGAATTGTATATGCCATTTCGGTAAATTCCTTGCCTTTTGCTTCAGTATATTTAAATGTTTCCGGTTTTCCGGCAACAAGTTTATTATCGTACGCTTTAATTCTTATTGCTGCGTGAGGACATACCATTGCGCATTTTCCGCATTGTATACAAACTTCCGGATCCCATGCAGGAACTTCGAGAGCAATGTTTCTCTTTTCCCATTTTGTAGTTGCTGAAGGGAAAGTACCATCTAACGGCATTTCGCTTACAGAAACCAAATCTCCTTTGTTCTGCATTATTTTTGCCAAAGTGGTTTTAACATATTCAGGAGCTTTATCCGAAACAATACTTGGCAATTTAAATCCTGTAACAGTTTTGCCATTTAAGTCAACCTGATATAAATGTTCAAGGGTGTCATCAACAGCTTTAAAGTTCTTTTGAACTACAGCCTCTCCTTTTGAACCATAAGTTTTTTTAATTGCTTTTTTAATTTGATTAATTGCTTCTTCTTTTGGAAGAATTCCTGAAATTGCAAAAAAGCATGTTTGCATAATTGTATTAATTCTTGCACCCATACCTGTTTTGCCAGCAACATCGTAACCGTCAATAACATAGAAGTTTAATTTATTATCAAGAATTGTTCTTTGAATGCTTTCCGGAAGGTGATTCCAAACTTCGTCTTTGGAATATGGAGAATTCAACAAGAAAGTTCCGTTTTCCTTTATATTTTCCAGAACATCAAATTTTTCGAGCATATTGAACTGATGGCATCCGATAAACTTTGCTTTCTGAACTAAATATGTAGATTTTATAGGCTTTTTACCGAAACGGATATGAGAAACAGTAGTTGAACCTGATTTTTTTGAATCGTATACAAAATATCCCTGAGCATAATTATCCGTTTCTTCACCAATAATTTTTATAGAGTTTTTATTTGCACCGACCGTTCCGTCTGCACCAAGACCATAAAACATTCCGGTAAATACATCATCGCCTTCGATATTAAAGTTTGGATCGAATACCAGACTTGTATTTGCTAAATCGTCATTTATACCAATAGTAAAATGGTTTTTAGGAGAATCTTTTTTAAGTTCATCATATACTGCTTTAATCATTGCAGGTGTAAATTCTTTCGAACCAAGTCCGTATCTGCCGCCAATAATCTTAGGCATTTTAGCAAATTTAGAAGAATCTTCGTTTATTGCTGCAACAATATCAAGATATAACGGCTCTCCAATACTTCCGGGTTCTTTTGTTCTGTCGAGAACAGCAATTTTTTCTACAGTTGCCGGTAAAGCCTCTATTAAATGCTTAACTGAAAATGGTCTGAACAATCTTACTTTCAGCAATCCAACCTTTTCTTCAAGTTTTTCCGATAAATATTCAATTGTTTCTTCTGCTGCTTCTGCACCCGAACCCATCATAACAATTACGCGTTTAGCATCCGGGGCGCCGGTATAATCGAACAGATGATATTGTCTACCTGTCATTTCTGCAAATTTATCCATTACATTCTGTACTATTGCAGGACATTCATCATAAAATTTATTAACAGTTTCTCTTTGCTGGAAGTAAACATCCGGATTCTGAGCTGTTCCTCTAATAAAAGGATTTTCGGGTGTTAAAGCTCTTTTTCTATGTTCAGCAACCAGTTTATCATCAATAAATGACTTCAAATCTTCTACTGCAAGCTGTTCAATTTTGTTAATTTCGTGAGAAGTTCTGAATCCGTCAAAAAAATGGATAAAAGGAACTCTGCTTTCTAAAGTTGCTCTGTGAGCAATAAGAGCCATATCCATAACTTCCTGAACTGCTCCTGAAGATAATAATGCCCAGCCAGTCTGTCGTGTAGACATTATATCGCTGTGATCACCGAAAATAGAAAGAGATGATGCTGCAAGAGCGCGGGCAGTAACGTGAAAAACTGTTGATGTTAATTCGCCTGCAATTTTATACATATTTGGAATCATCAACAATAAACCTTGCGAAGCTGTAAATGTTGTTGTTAAGGCTCCTGTTTGAAGCGCTCCGTGAACTGCTCCGGATGCTCCGCCTTCACTTTGCATTTCAGCTACATTTGGTATTGAGTTCCAAATATTTTTCTTTCCTTCAGATGCCCATTGATCCGATAGTTCCCCCATTCCTGATGATGGTGTTATCGGATAGATTGCGATAACTTCACTTAACCGGTATGCCACATACGCTGCAGCCTCGTTACCGTCAATAGTGATTTTTTTTCTTTCCATTTATTTATTCCTAATTTTTAATAATTAAATTTATTCTGTAAGAATTGTTCCGAGGATAAAGAGTTTTTTCATTTTTATTTTTACGAATTTTTTATCAGAATTTTGGTTTGCATTATTAGAGAATTACCGGATTCAGAAGTATTGAAAATACCACTATTTACAAAAATAATCAAGCTATTCTTAATATCTCGGTTCAACTTTTATTTTTTTCTTCAACAGTAGTTTACAAGTATTTTTTTAAAAAGATTTTATTGGATAAGCTGCACTAACCGATAATTATTATATTTATTTTTTTGAACAAAAAGACTTTTCTTATAAGTTTAAGTAAAAGCCCGTATCTTGTTGTTTTATAGCCACTTATACTTTTTCTTTGTAATTATTGCTGCAATATTTATTTAACTCTTTGAAGTTATGATAATTTTTCGATCTTGTCTTTTATTTTTTCAGGCTAATTTTAATTCATTTTTCTCTTTATTCAGAATCGATAAAGTATCTCTTAAAACACCTAAAGATCTCTGACTAAGCAGATCTATTTTTATTAGTCCAAGTTCTTCAACAGGATACATATCCGGCTGAGTTACAATTAAACCCAAACCTTTGTTTTTTGCATACTCAAGCGCCAGATAATCGGTAACCGGTTTTTCTGTAATAATAATACCTCCCGGATGAATACTTGAATGACGCGGTATGCCAGCAAGTTTCGAAGCAATATTTACAATGGTTTTCCAAGGTTCTTCATCAAATTTTAAGGATTTTGATTCGGGAAATTTTCCGGCAATTTCCGGAAGATTTTCTGCGCTTGTCCAAGGTATTTTCTTGCTGTATTTTAAGATTTCGCTTTCGGATATACCAAAAACTTTTGCAGTTTCTCTGAATGCGCTTCTTGCCCTGAAAGTTACTTTCGTTGAAATCATTGCAACCCGGTCGTAACCGTATTTATCAAAAACATACCTTACTATTTCATCTCTTTCTTTCCACGAAAAATCCAAATCAATATCCGGCGGAGAGAGTCTTCCTCTGTTCAGAAATCTTTCAAAATAAAGATTATGTTTTATAGGATCTACCTGAGTTAGTCCCAGGCAATATGCAACAAGACTGTTAGCAGCAGACCCGCGTCCTATTGTAAGCATTTTCCGCAAATGAGCTTCGCGTACAATATCCCAAACTACCAGAAAATAATCGGTAAAGCCAAGCTCCTCAATCACATCAAGTTCATGCTGAAGCCTTTTTACGGCTTTTTCTGTTATCGGTTTAAACCTTTCTTCAAGCCCTCGGAAACAAATCTTCCAAAGATAAGAAAATGATGTTTCGGAAACAGGTAGCGGAAAATGAGAAAATTTATATTTACCGAACTCGAGGTTTACATTACAATTATCTGCAATATATTTCACGTTCGTCAAAGCTTCGGGCAATTTTCTCCATATTTTTTCCAACTCGTTACTATCTTTAATGTAATATTCTTCATCAACCGTATCCGATGAATTAAGATTTGCGAGCGTTGTGTTTTTTCTTATTGAAGTTACTACTTTATGCAGCAAAATATCTTGTTCATCCTTGAAATAAACAGGATGTGAGGCAACAACAGGCAAGTTTATTTCCTTAGCAAAATTGTATATAGTGCGGGTTAAACTTTTTTGTTTTTTGGTACTTATCAATTCGGCATAAAGAATTGTTTTAAGTTTTTCTGTTATTTCAATTCTTTTAAGCAATTCAAGTGACGACGTTATAATAAAAAAATTACTTAAATCTGTTTTGAATATTTCCGCAAGATTAAAATCGTCCTTCAATTTTCGCTTTGTTATTAGCCTGCATAGTTCGGAATAGCCTTGATTGTTTTTAGCCAGAAAAACGGCGTTAAGCGATTTATTGCAAGGATCGTCAATCAAACAGCCGAGAACCGGTTTTATGTTTTCTGTTTCGGCAAGATGGGCAAATTGAATAAGCCCGTACATTCCGTTAGTGTCAGTTAAAGCAGCATATTTTTCGCCGGACTTTTTGGCATTACTGATTATTTCAGGAATTTTTACTGTTCCTTCGAGAAATGAAAAAACGGAATGCTGATGAAGTGTCTGCATATTATTTTAAAGGGGCAAAGCGCCCCTAAATAAAATTAAAACTTAATTAATTACAGAAGGATTTAACGGTCTGTTGGGATCTCCAGCGAGAAAAACAGTTTGAGTAGGGAATGCAAACTCAATACCTTCTTCTCCGAAAATGCGAAATATTTCTTTATTAAACCATTCGGTAAATTCCATATATTCCCAGTAATCGGGCGGAAAAAACCAATAAACCGCCCTTATATTCAAAGATGTGCTGGCAAGATCATTAAAATATACTCTTGGCGGATATTCAGGATTCATTCCTTTATGATCTTTTAAAAGGTTTTTTATTATTTGCAAAGCCCGGTCAATTTTTTCGGGTTTGGTATCGTATGTTATTGTAATATCTGCAACTCTTCTGATAAAAGGTCTGTTACCAATATTTTGTATAGGTTTATTTGCAATTTCTGCATTAGGAATGGTTATCAAGTGTCCGTCAAGTGTGCGGATTTTTGTTGAACGCAAACCTACCTCTTCAACTGAACCGTCAAATCCGTCAATAATTACTCTATCCGAAACCTGAAACGGTTTATCGATAAAAATAACTATAGAGCCGAAAAAGTTTTTTAATGTATCCTGAGCTGCCAAAGCTAATGCCAAACCTCCTATCCCAAGTCCGGCAAGAATTGATGTAATCGGTTTTTCGCTTAATATCTGGGCTGCCTGAACCAATCCTAAAACAATAATTGAAAGGCGCAGACTTTTTCTGATAATCGGCACAAGCATATCGTCCAATTTGCTTTCAGTTTTTTCGGCTTTCTTCGACATCCAATGAACAGGTACTTCAACAAGGAAAAATAACAAAGTACAAATTGCAGCAACAAATAATATCTGGATAACATCCGATGAAAAAGAGGCCAGATTTTTTTCGAGCTTTAACCATTCCACAGCAAACGATAAACCAAAAACCAGTGCAATAAATGTAACAGAACGTGAAATTGCCTTAAAAGTTACTCCCAATATTTCTTTATCAGATTTAATAAGTCTTTCGGATGTTTTATTAAAGAAATATTTAGCAGTTCTTCCAATAATAAATGCAACAAGGATTGTAATAAAAAATGCCAATATTCTCCACAGTTCCACATCTGCAAAACTAATTCCTTTTAATAATTCGTCCAATTTGCTTCTCCTTTAATTATACTAAACATTTACAATAAATATAACTTTCAATTAGTTCCAATTTTTAAAGATGAATAACCGTATTTATTTCTGATTTTTGTAACAGCTCTCAACATTTTTTTCCTGACAATATTTTCGTCCTCAAACAATACTTCTTGTTCGTTAAATTCGGAAAAATTGCTCAGGTGAATTCCTATAAGCCTTACCGCAACCCGGCGAGTAAATGCATTCCTAAATAACTTTAACGTTTCCTCGTAAATTATTTTATCATCATCAGTTGGCTTAATTGTTTTAGCACGCGTTAAAGTATTAAAATCGGAGTATCTCAGTTTTATTCCGACCGTAGAAGTAAGCCAGTTTTTTTCGCGTAAAACCTGGCATACCTTCCCTGCCAGATCAAAAAGAGTTCGTTCAATTTCATTTTTATCAAGAACATCTTCAGCATATGTTCTTTCTTTCGATATACTTTTTCTTTTGGCGGGAGGATTAAGAAAGCCTGAACCTTCGCCGTTAGCTTTTCTCCAAAGATCGGAGCCGTGTTTACCAAATGCTGTAATAAAATAATCTTCAGGAAATGCTGCAATATCCCCCAATGTATAAAATCCTTTTGCATTCAAATTTTTAATTGTAACTTTACCTATTCCTGGTAATTTTTCTGCGGGAAGTCTCTTTAAAAATTCCTTTTCCATTCCGGGAAGAATGTATGTAATTCCTTTCGGTTTATTAAAATCCGAACATATTTTAGCTATAGTCCGCGTACTCCCTATTCCTATAGAACAAGGAAGCGAAAGCTTATCCCATATTTCCTTTTGTAATGTCCCGGCAAACTGAAAAAGATTTCCGTAAATCTTTGAGCATCCGGTAAAATCCATATAAAATTCATCAATGCTTGCCTGCTCAATAACAGGAGCATATTTTTCTAGAATCTTCTTTACGCTGTGCGAAAATCTTCCATAATCTCTGTGGTTTCCCGAAAGATATATTCCAAAAGGACATAATTTATAAGCCTGATTAATTGGCATTGCAGAATGAAGTCCGTATTTTCTCGCTTCGTATGAACAAGCCGAAATCACTCCTCTGCCCTTCGAAGGATCTGCTCCCACAATAACCGGCTTGCCTTCCAAAGAAGGATCGAGTATTCTTTCAACCGATACAAAAAAGGCATCTAAATCCAGATGAAATATTGTTTTTGTCATTAATTACAGCACTCTAACTTATTTTATTATAAACACTTATACCTTTGTGTTAAATCTGCTTTTTTGATATATTTTTAATCGTGCTCCCACAAGACCAAATACTGCTCCGGTTTATAAACAGCCGTGCTCCCGTCTTTTCCATCTTCAGTACTTAATTCTTGCCAAAGACAGTTTTAAGCAAATCTGTTACACGGGCAGCAGGGTCTTTTCTTATCTTTGCTTCTTCCTGACCAACAACTGTAAACAAACCTTCTAAAGCTTTTTGCGTAACATACTCATCTAAATCTACGTTTAATTTAGAAGCAAACGGTATGTTTTTAACTTTATCATTCAGTTGCTTGTAATATTTTGTAACATTATTTTCGTCCATAGATTTGCTTATAATCGGGTTGAATTTTGCAGACAGCGAGTCGGTAGTTTTTTCCTGGAAATAAAGAGTTGCCTCGTTTTCCCTTCCCTTAAGGATTTTCACTGCATCATTTATCGTCATTTTTTTTATAGCGCTTACAAAAATAGGAGCAGCTTCTTTTGAAGCATCTTCTGCAGCGCGGTTCATACTTAACACAAAATCGTCGACAATTTTACCTGCGCCTAATGTTTTAAGAGCTTTTTCATATTTCTGTATCGAAGACGGCATCACTATTTTTATCAGTTCGTTCTTAAAAAAACCGTCTAAAGAAGAAACAGATTTAACTGCATTTCCGGTTCCTATATTTAATGCTTCTTTAAGCCCGTCTGCAACTGTTTTATCATCGCTTCCCGACTTTTCTCCGCCGGTTACCTTTTTTATCAAATCTTTAATCTGAGCATTAGAATTTTCGGAACTGCCTATTATAAATGCGCAAAAGATAAATAGAACAAATAAATTTTTCATAACTTCTCCTAAAACAGAATTTTAATAAAATCTTTTTTTAATCCTTCAGGAAATTCAGCCGGAAACATTTTCAATATAGGCATAGAGGTTAAATATTGCAAGTCATACTTTTTATTAATTAATATTTCTTCTGTTACGGAATCTCTTTTTCCGTTTTTAAAAATCTGTGCATTTTTAATTATTCCTTCAAAAATTTCCAGCTTAACCACAAAGGACTTATCCCCTATTAGTTTTTTGTTTTCAAAAATAAAATCTGGCGATCTTCCGTAATTCCATTCGAATGAATTGTATTTTTTTTTTGCCAGTTCGTATATATCTTGCCATTCTTCTGTACTGAAAAAATATTCCCCGAAATAAGCAGAAGTTAAAATAATTTCCTCTCTTATCATATTTTTAACTTCCAATACATCTATCCCTTTTATTTCTTCGGAAATATTTACGACACTGCTTTTAACAGATTTTGTACTTTTTGAAAAATATTTAGAAGCATCACTGTTTAATGTTTTTCTTAAAAGCACGAGGTTGGAGTTAACAAGAAGGGTCCCGTGGCAAAGCATCCTGTCCCTTGTTACAAACTGTGCATTGCCCGATATTTTTTTCTCACCGGAAAAAATGTCGTTCCTGCTGTTAAGATAAACATCAATATTGTTTTTTTTAAGACAGTCTATTACAGGTTTTACAAAATCGGCGTATTTATTAAATTTTTTATTTTCATATTTGGTTAAAAAGCTGAAATTCAAATTCCCGGTATCGTGGAATACAGCTCCTCCGCCGGAAATTCTTCTGAAAGCACCGATATTGTTTTCGATGCAGAATTTGTAATCAATTTCCTCAAAAACGTTTTGATTTTTCCCGCAGATAACGCTGTTTTCATTTGAATACAAAAAAACATAATCTTCGTTTAAATCGAAATTCCTTACAGCATATTCTTCAATAGCAAGATTAACCGCAGGAGTTGTGATGCTGTTATTATTTATAAATATCATAGCGGATTTACTTTTTTTTCGATAACAGGTTCATTTTAAAAATAATACTAAAAAAATTCAGACAGAATTATTCTTAAAATTACAAACTTTGGCAGGCAAAAACTAAATCTTTTTGTTTATTCGGCAAACATTTTAAATTGTTCGTACATACTAACAGCATCTTCAAACGAAAATCTGGTACGGATTAAAAAAGCATCATCCCTTTTCGATAACTCTGGCTCGTCTTCCCATTCCATATTCGAATTAAATACTTTATTGTTCGCAGTATCAACAATTGCCCATTTAGCCTGTCCGTCCTTTTTAGATTTCATTACAATTTGAATGCTGCCTTCAAGCCCGAATTTCATTGCAGCGTCAAACCATTTTGCTTTTTCTTCTATTGTCATTTTTGTGTTTAAGCCTATTTGTTAATACTTACAGACAATAATCGGAAATAATGCCTGAATTGTTAAGCCTCGCGTTAATTCATTTGTAAATATTCTTTATTATGCAGCATATTTTCGTTTAACCCAAATCCGCCATTAGAAAACAAAATAATGGCGGATCGACTAACAAAATCTAAATCCCGATAAATCGGGATAAGATTTTTTAAGTCGGGATTACCCAAAAATAGCCAATAATAAAAACTCAACCATAATATTATTTGTTCTAATGACTATTTTGGGTTTAATTTACTTTACTGATTTTAAATTATTAATACATTAATTATGGATAAAATATTCTTACCCGAATGGAAGCGTGCTGTTATTAAAGTAGGCAGTTCAATTGTTGCTCCATTCGGAACCGGATGCAGCACTAATTATTTATTATCTATTGCACAATTTATTATTGAATCGGTGCACAAAGGGAAGGAAATAGTTCTTGTTTCTTCGGGAGCGGTTGCAGCCGGTTATTCCACCCGCCAGAATAAAAACGGAAACACAAGTTTTTCCATCCCCGAAAAACAGGCTTTGGCTTCAATAGGACAGCCTTTGTTAATGGAAATATGGAGCCGTTTATTCGATTTCCGCTGCGCGCAGATTTTAATTACATACGATGCTATTAAAAACAGGAATCGTTTTATAAATGCCAGAAACACAATTAACGAGCTTTTGAAGTTAAACGTGCTGCCAATTGTAAACGAAAATGATACTGTTTCGGTTGACGAGCTTAAAGTTGGCGACAACGATAATCTTGCAGCCCATGTTGCGGTTATATCCGAAGCCGACTTGTTAATAATCTGCAGCGATATTGACGGTTTATTCAGCGATAATCCTAATAAAAACAAAAAAGCTACGCTTATTAAAGAAGTTGTAAAAATTGATAAAAGTATTTACGAAATTGCCGGCGGAAGCAGCAACCCCCTTGCGCGCGGAGGAATGTACACAAAAATTCAAGCAGCCGAAAAAGCAACTGCGCGCGGTATTTCTACAATTATTGTAAACGGAAAGAAAAAAGAAAGTTTTGATGAAATGCTTAAAGGAGTTCTGCCGGGAACAATTTTTAAACCTAAAAACAACCCTGTGGCTGCAAAAAAACATTGGATTACACATGCTTTAAAAACCTGCGGAACTGTTACAGTTGATGAAGGCGCAGAAAAAGCTATCCTGAAAAAAGGAGCTTCTCTTCTGCCATCGGGAATTATAAGTGTTGAAGGAAATTTTTCGCACGGAGATGCAATTGAAATTATAAATAAGGAAAACAAATCATTTGCAAAAGGAATTGCCCAGTACGATTCATCGGATATGTTAAAAATTAAAGGTTTGAAATCGAAAGACATACAAACCGTACTTGGCTTTTTTCAGTCCGAAGAAATAATTCACCGCAACGATTTGATAATTTTAGAATAGGATTTATGATGAGCGATAAAGAATTTAGCTTAATTGAAATGGCTAAGGAAGTTAAAAGCGCTTCAAAAATAATTGCCAAATGCAGCAGCGCTAAAAAGAATAATATTCTTAATGCAATGGCTTCGGCTTTGGAAAACAACACCCAGATGCTTATTTCGGAAAATAAAAAGGATCTTGAATATGCCCGGACAAAAGGCATCTCGAAATCAATGATGGACAGGCTTACCCTGAATGAAAAAAGGGTTAAGGAGATGGCTGATGCGCTTCGCGAGGTAGCTTCCTTTAACGACCCCGTTGGAGAAATTTCGGAAATGAAAATAAGACCTAACGGCATACGTGTTGGCAAGATGACAATTCCGCTTGGCGTTATAGGAATTATTTACGAAGCCAGACCGAATGTTACAAGCGATGCAGCCGGACTTTGCATAAAAGCCGGAAATGCGGTTATTCTCCGCGGCGGTTCCGAAGCATTCAATTCCAATATGGCAATAGTAAAAATTCTGCAAAAAGCTTTAGAAGACGAAGGCTTGCCAAAAGGATGCGTTACTTTTGTTCCATCTCCCGAAAGAAGCATAATGACTGAATTGCTGAAACTGGATGAATATATCGATCTTATAATTCCACGCGGCGGAGAAAGTCTTATAAGGTTTGTTGCCGAAAACAGCCGTATTCCGGTTATAAAACATTATAAAGGCGTGTGCCACATTTTTGTTGATAAAACCGCCGATGAAAAAATTGCTATGGATCTTCTTGCCGATGGCAAACTTTCTCGCCCAGGAGTTTGCAACGCTTTGGAAACTATGCTTGTCCATAAAGACATTGCAGCATCATTTCTGCCTAAAGCGGGAAAATATCTTTCAGAAAATAATGTGGAAATACGGGGATGCAGCGAAACTCTTAAATTTATTCCGTCAGCCAAAATTGCATCTGAAGATGATTATGCAGCAGAATTTCTCGACCTTATTATCGCTGTTCGAGTTGTGAATGGTTTTGATGAAGCAGTAGATCATATTCAAAAATATGCATCCGACCATACGGAAGTAATTGTTACTAACGATTACAATTCATCGCAAAGATTTATAAGCGAAATTAATTCTTCGGTTGTTCTTGTAAATGCTTCTTCGCGCTTTTCCGACGGCGGACAGTTAGGGTTAGGAGCCGAAATCGGTATTTCAACCACAAAGCTGCATGCTTACGGACCAATGGGTATTGAATCGCTTACTACGAAAAAATTCGTTGTTTTCGGCGAAGGTCAAACCCGCCACGGTTATGATGTAAAGTTATAAAATACAAAACCCGGCATTTGCCGGGTAAAAATAATTCTTAATGTTTAATTATTACTTCTTAATTATTTTAGCAGTCCCGATAAACAACATCGGGATTCCTGCTAAAACAACAAGTTATTTTAGCAGTAACATTTTCTTTACGGCTGTGTAACTGCCGGCTTCCAGACGGTATATATAAACGCCGGAAGCAAACTGCGAACCGTCGAATTTAACTTCATAAAATCCCGCCTCCTGGTTTTGGTTTACAAGCGTGGCTGTTTCCTGGCCTAGGATGTTGAAGATTTTTAGAGAAACGAACCCACCCCTAACCCCTCCCAAGAGGGGACTTTCAGGAATCGAGTATTTAATTATTGTTACGGGGTTGAACGGATTCGGGTAGTTTTGTTCTAACGAGAATACATCCGGCTTGGCATATTCCAATATTATCTCTTTATTCCAGCTTGTGCCGTTTGCATCGGTTATCTGAAATATTACTGTATCTCTTTTTCCTGACACTGCATTCGATTCTACTTCAAATTCAAATCCTATTTCTTTTATCCCTTCTTTATCTAAGGTTCCTATCGCTGCAAGCGCATCTTGAAATTTTATTTTTGCCGGTATCTTTAGCGGTTTTACCTGCAAATCTTTTGCTTCAAGGTTTTCCGATATGTTTTCTATTTCGAGTATTATTTCGTTGCCTTTTGTGCCAGGCATTACTTCGTAAACTGTCTGGGAAAAACAAGGTGACAGAGTAACAAAGTAACAAAGCAAAAGTGCAAATATGGTTTTATGTTTTATGTTTTTCATTTGGGTTCTCCTTTTATCTCGGTACCGAGAGTACACCATTCGGCAATCTTTCAATCAGGTAATCAGGGTAAAAGAATAAATACCTATAGGCTTCGTTGGTTATCAGTCCGTTATTAAAATCGTTCTGAATACCATTTTTGAACTCCTCAAGCTTTATCCGGCATTCTTCGAATTCGTTGTTTGCTATATTTGTTTCTGCATATTCAAGCTGCGTTTTGTATTCAGCATATTTTGCGCTTTCGTTTAACCACCCGTAATTATTTACCTCTTCGAGGTAATTCTGTAAATCGTCCATTAAATATTGTAGCGAATGGGTTGAATCAGGTTTGAAGGGTTTGAACAAAGCTAATAATTCATTAACATCATACCTATTATTTTCATCTGCTAATCTATTTTTATTTATCTTTATACAATTTATAAATGATGGTTGCAGATATTTTATTGAATGCCATCCATAGTTTATTCCTCGAACTGAAGGCAAAAACATATCAAATTCTATTTGCCCGTTTGTATTATTGAAATATTCAATTGTAATATTTGGCAATTGATCAAATGCATATCTATTTATTAACCCCATAATATGGAATTTATAATCATTATTTATTGAATAAATCATTTCTCTACACTTAATAATTCCTATCTCTTTATTTGTAGCTAATAGAATATTCAATAATTCCACCTTATTCCATTCGTAGGTCAGAGTATCAATTATTGTTTCTAGTTTGTTCGTTATAATACTTTTATTTGCGGGAATACTTGCATATATAGAAATCATATTATTAACATAATGATTTCCTTTGTCAAGTGCATTTAATAAGTCTTCAAGATAACTAAAATCTTCTATATACGCTAAATAATATATTGCCATATATTTTTCATTATCATTACTACTTTTTGCATATTCCTTCATCTCGTCTGTTGCACCCGCAACACCGAGGAACCCTTTAATCTCTGCAGAAAAGAAACCATACTCCCTTTTATCTTTAGAAACTAGCGAGTCCAATACAGTAATTATAAATTCTTTTTCTTCGGGATGATAATAAGATAATAACTGTATTGAATTTTTTTTATAAATCTCGTTTAATAAATCAGAATTATAATCATCAAAAGGTTTTGCTCTGTTTTCTACAACTGCTTTTAGCATTACTACAGAAGTATCTTTATAAAGTTGCAAAAATTCCTCATGATCTGGTCTTGAAATTTGCCATAGTCTTTGTGGATAAAGATTTATACACAAGATAATTAATAATATATATGTTTTCATTATTATTCTCCTTCATAATTGTAACATTCTGATAAATAGTCTTTAGTTTGTGCCCATTTTTTAAGGTTTCCTTTTATTTCCTTAAATTTACTGCTAGCTCTTTTATCTGCTCTCAATTCAGTATTTGGTACTCGTAATTTATTATCTTTTACAGAATAGCCCTTTGATTCCAGATAAGATACAAGTATATAGAATTCCGGATTATACTCAAATTCAGTGATTCCATACCTCTTATCTAAAATTTGACGCTGTGTTGCAATAATTTTTAATAATTTATTTTGTAATAAATTTTTTTCCTTAAAATATTCTATTACATTTTCAGCACAATTAAAATCTGTTTTATTTATTTTTTGCATAGATGTTTCATCAATTATAATTTTGTTTAATTCATCTTTTATTGCTGAGATATTATCTTCAATGTGCTGTTTTTCATGTTCAATAATTCCAGGACTAAAACCAAATAACGATCCATCAATAGGAAATTCCTGCGGAGTATATGTTCCAATAATATCAAAATTAATCTTATCAGAAATATATTTATAGGAATAACAATCTGTAATATATTCTTTTAATAATTCATCGTTCGTACAATCTCCCAAATCTCTATAGGCCTCATCATTACAACTATATGTTATAATAGGAACCCTGATATTCGAAAAATTAATATTCCAATCATTATTCTTTGCATCAAGACAAGGATTAATTTGTATGTCATCAAAAGTCATATACACACCATTTTCTCCAAGAAAATATGATGTTAATCCAGTGCTTCCAAATGTTGTACAAGGAACTGGCTTTTCAATCATTTTTTCAATTATTTTTCCGTATTTGTTTGTTGCTTTCCACACATCACCTGGGTGCAAAATTATAAAATTATCCTCCGTAATTTCCGTTTGTTTCCAGTCGTCTCCGCATTCAACAATTGGTTCTTTACAATCATTTTTGGGTTTTTCAACAACTACAGTATTACAGCCCTTTGGATCTGTTGTGAAATCGGGCAGAGTTATTGTTTCAGTTGTATTATTCACCAAATTTGATGGTGAAATCTGCTCTGAAGTGTATTCATAAATTATTTCCGGATTTTCAATTGTTTTAATTAATTTTTCTCTGGCAACTTTAACTGTAACAAGGACTTCTGTTGCTTCTGCCAGGTTTACAAAATTTTCTGCCGGTACAACAAATATTGGCATTTTAACATTTGTTAATTCTGTTCCCACTTTTCCTGTCGCATCTTCAATATGAGCACTTCCTTCCAACTGGAATACAGATACATCAAATTCTTGATCGGGATGAAATTTAACTAATTTTTTGTAGTTAGCGTTTTGTTCAATCAAGAAATAAGGTGTGACTATTGATTTCTCACCTGCCTTTATTGAGTAAGTATCAAAAATCGGCACAACCGGTCCTGGTTCGCAATCAACTGCATAGACGTGCGCATAACCTCCCCAGCCGTAATCTGTTGAATTAGAATGATAGTGCTCTTCTAATAATCCGTTTACATAGACATAAACATCCTTAGTTCCTTTCTCATCAGATCCATTTTAGATGAAACAAGTGGTTGGATAGTGTCCGAGCGTAGTACCCATATTCAAACGGAAATATGGCGAAGTAGTAATACTTCTATTTGCCACAACAGGTATTCCAATATTAGCTCGACCGCTTGTACTTTGCACTCTTAATGGTGGCTCATATAATCCATCAACATAAAGGTTAAGGGATGCTTGAATATCTCCAATATATTTTCTACTACTAAATTCATATGTGCAAGGTGTAAATTCAACAACAAATTCCATAAACACCGTTCTTCCTTTAACAGTATATATTTTTACTGGGTCTGCAGTTGTTCCTGTTTCAACAAACTCTGCTTTCCCTTCCGGTTTAATCTCCACCTTCTCCTTTATTTTTACCTGAGCCATAAGCGGCAAACTCATAAAAATAATAATAAAACAAATTAATGTTTTTCGCATTAAAATCCCTCGTAAATTTTTACTTTTGTATTTTTTGTTTGTAAACAGCGGGCAGGTAATTTTTCCTCTGTACCGCCAAAACTTTTTGCTGTTTAGGTTTACAAATATAAAATGGGGGGGGG